>WLWD01006171.1_pt1 | contig 188704 bp, 137 predicted proteins | sample 6712731 | NCBI WGS metagenome assembly WLWD01 (sample SAMN12718690, study PRJNA576275) | sponge metagenome | isolation source: marine sponge | host: Mycale hentscheli | place: New Zealand: South Island, Marlborough, Capsize Point | collected 2014-11-01 | reverse complement strand
CCAAGGAAAGAGACACTCAGTACGACAGCATCATCGAGGTGTCACTGGAGAAGGATCACTACAAGCAACTCCATGCTGGCAACGCGTCCTTTGGACAAGAGAACGGTATTCTGTCTCGTAGCCCGGCCACACCCGCCAAGGCAGCCTCCTCCTCGCACATCAATCCGGAGCAGCTGGAGATGAAGAAGGCCATCCGACACCTCCAGGAACAGATGTGAGTGGGTAGGGGCGGAGGAACATGTGCTGAGGGGGTTAGGGGTTGGCAAGGGGAAATGAAAGTGAAGGAGCCTGTGTGGAAGTTTGGGGTGGTAAACTAAGGGGGTGGGGGTTGGACCAGTTGAAATTAAAAAAAGAAGCACCATTTAGACTTAGAATTTGTAATTTATCATCTCACTGGCTAGTTCGCTGTAAACATTGTGGGACAGTACTATGGTGGATTCTGGGTATTACAATCTCTGTCCCACTCTCGTGTGACGTGTACATGTTTCCTCTCCCTCCCTCCCCACTCTCTCATGTAACATGTGTATGTTCTCCCTCCCTCCCCACTCTCTCGTGTAACATGTGCATGTTCTCCCTCCCCACTCTCTCATGTGACATGTACATGTTCTCCCTCTCTCCTCACTCTCTCGTGTGACATGTGCATGTTCTCCCTCCCCACTCTCTCGTGTAACATGTGCATGTTTTCCCTCCCCACTCTCTCATGTGACATGTGCATGTTCTCCCTCCCCACTCTCTCATGTGACATGTGCATGTTCTCCCTCCCCACTCTCTCATGTGACATGTGTATGTTCTCCCTCCCTCCCCACTCTCTCGTGTAACATGTGCATGTTCTCCCTCCCCACTCTCTCATGTGACATGTGCATGTTCTCCCTCCCTCCTCACTCTCTCGTGTGACATGTTCTTGCAGAGACCACAAGTCATACATGGTGATAGACCTGAAGGAGGAGCTGGAGCAGGCTCGGCTGTTGATCCAGAAGTTGCAGGCAGACAGACGGGAGCTCGCCGAGGAAGCCAAGACAGCACGGGCATACAGGGATGAACTAGAGATGCTGAAGGTGCAGGAGTCTAAGGTTGACAAGCTGGAGGCAGACCTGATCAAGTACAAACAGAAGGCGGAAGACACGGAGTATCTTAAGAAGAAAATACAGGTGGGGTGGGGGCAGGATGAGGTCTGGCTGAAAGGGAGGGGTGGGGCTGGGTGGGAGGTGCTTGGTGGGCTTGTAGTGGAGATGAGCTGTGGAGTTGAATTGGGGCTGAGCTCTGCAGTAGGGGTGGGGCTGAGCTCAGCAGTAGGGGCGGGACTGATAGGGCTGAGCTCAGCAGTAGAAGCGGGGCTGAGCTCAGCAGTAGGGGCGGGGCTGAACTCAGCAGTAGGGGCGGGACTGATAGGGCTGAGCTCAGCAGTAGGGGTGGGGCTGAGCTCAGCAGTAGCAATGGGGCTGAGCTGGTAGGAGTGATGGGTGGGGCTGAGACAGTACAAATGAGATTTGTGTTGACAGACTTCTGTCCTCAAGCAGGCATGCCATGGATTGATTGGTAGTAGTATTAATAAGGATACTGATGGAGTATTAGTATCATAGGACATTCAATTCTCTGATTGGGCTACCATGTAAAGTTAATCAGCAATGAGAGCAAGCAGAAAAGATGGGGTGGGGAGAAAGATGTACTTGATACTTCCTATTAGATCATAATGGTGACTTGTGGTATTCAAAGGCAGTCACATAATGTATACCATGTCATTGTTTTGTAGCCTTATTGCCATAGAAAGAGACGTTTGATTGAAACATATTGTTGTGTTCTCCCGTGACCATCCCAAGTGCCAGTGTTAGTGGCACTATTCATGCTGCCCTGTAAACTCCTGTAGGTTTTTTAATTTTTATATACTTATTTAACTACCAATGAATTAAATTAATTAATAGTTAAATGGAAGGACCATAAGATCCTATTTAGTTTTTTAAGTCGTGGTTATGATAAAAAGCTGTTTATTATTTTTTCTATTATTATCCTCGTGTTCCAGAGCATGAAGGCAGAAAATGAGTTGACGGTTCAGACCAAGAGTTTGTTGGAGCAGAAGATAGAGGCACTCACGTACCGGTCGGACGCGCTCGACGACCTCCAGGAGGAGCACGCCTCTGTGAGGGCTCAGTTGGAGTCCTTGCAGCAGGAGAAGGAGATGGACTCGGAGAAGATAGATGAACTGATCACACGCAACGCGCACCTGGAGCTGGAGTTCAAGCATTAGTGAGTGGGAAGGAAATGGGCGTGTGGGGGGCGGGGCGGGGAGGTGTGTTGTTTTTATGCTGTTTTTAGTGAAGTATGTATGTTATCATAATGACCTGAATGATTGAACGTTTTTCTGTGATGTTATTGTGTTTGTTATTGGTGAGTGAGATTGGCTTATTTTGCATCTCTTGGGCTAACTTTGGGCACATGTTATATGCAGTAATTGCCTGCCATGCAATGCATGTGTTGTTCACTGCAGAACATGTGTGCGTACATATGGATGTACCATGTGTGTGTGTGTGAGTATGTTGAGTGGTTGCTGGAGTCTAATTATTTAATGGGTTGTCAGTTCGTCATAATATATATGTTGTTGATGGTCGTTGAAGTGAATTCCTATACCTCACCATTACTAGGCGATACCAGCTGCTTGTGGCTGATGAAACGAAGGCTTCCTCCCTCCCCTTTCTTTGAGTTCACCCTCTCATTGTGACATGCTTGTGTGCATGTGCTATCTATTTTTCTCTGCGTGTGTGTATTTAGTGAGGAGCGTATGTCTCAGATGAACCTCGAGTTGGAAATGACTAAAGCTAATGCTCTAGAGAGCACGGCCCATGCAGACAGCAACCTGAGCTTCGAAATGTCAGAGGCAGACATGTAAGGACAAGTGATTATATCAGAATTATTTCTATATCTCCTGTTACTATATTTAATACCAGCTGCTTGAGCTGGTGAAATGAAAAAAAAAACAAAAAAAACAATTTCCCCCTTTTTTCCCCTGTTCATTTAGTCTTATCTTTCTTCTTTTTTTCTTCTTTTTTTTCCAGGGCATCAAAAGCCAAGGTTCTTCGTCTGGAGAAGGAGGCTAGAGAAATGGAGAAGACCATGGAAAGTCTGCGCCACGCCCAGGCAAAGTCCGTGGAACTGGAAAGGATCAACAAGCAACTGCACACTCAGGCGCACAAAGACCGAAGGGAGATTATCAAGATGAGGGAGGAAGTGGAGGTGTTGAAGGTGAAGGCTAGTAGGGTGGACAAGCTGCAGGTGGAGCTCAACACACAGAGGGAACGCGTGGAGGAAGCCAGTAGGACTTCTTCCAAATTAAAGGTCTGTTGAGTGTGGTGCGTGGGTGTGGTGGATTGGTATATTTTTTGGTTTGTTTGCAAGTGTTTGAATGCACCGTACCAGCTGTTGTGGGGGAGACTCCAGCTTGTGTGTATGTGTGTGTGTGTGTGTGTGTTTGTATGCTGTGGGTTGAGTTGTGTGTGTGACACATGTACATACATGAAGTAATGAGGGAGGGAGGGAGGGTTGAGTGTTATTGAAATTTCCAAGAATCAGTATATCGGAATGTTTTGATTTGTCTGGCATTGCATATACAAATGCACATCTTCTAGAAAGGAATTTATTTTATTTTACTCACAGCTTAATGTATAATATATGCTGGTATGGTAGTGGATGCATGGGCACACATACACATGTATGCTCACACACATGCTGTATGTAAAAGTGGCATGGGTTATTTCTATTGTCCATCATAAGCCCAATAGTTCAACCTCTCTAGTAATTTGATGTTCAAATTATATTTTCTCTCTCCCTCCCTCCTCTCTCTCTCTCTCTCTTGCTCTCTCTCTCTCTCACTAGGACGTCAAGACCAAGTATGATGTTATTTTAGAGGCTAAGGCAACTCTTGAAGATGAAGTGGACAGCTTACAGTCCAAAGTGCAACTCTTAGGTAAGCCATCACAATCACCCTCCACTCTCTCTCTCTCCTGCCTCTAGGTGTTAATGGTTATAATGATCAGTTTTCACAAATTCTGCTAGCCACTTGAAAGCCACCCTTTCCCATTCTTGTTGTGCTACACCCTCTCCTAGTAATTACCATGTTCATGGAATGTCATGCAAGGACAGGGTTTCATACAGAGGTAGGGGCGCCCTGGGATTCCATATCTAATATTTGGTGAAAGTTCACTTCAGTTAATTGAGGTCCTTCAATTGCAGTACGCATTAGTCTTCCAAGATTGATGTCGACCTGAGACAATTTTTAATCAAATGGGTGTGGTTTCAGAAAAGTGGGTGCGGTCACAAACCGTGTGGTGCCCCCCCCCCCCCCAGGAAAAAAATCCTGTATGAAACCCTGAAGGAGGTTCATTATTGTTTGTTGGTGTTTATGAGGTTGTGTTGCCCATCATGGTATGATGGTATGTCCTTGCAGATGTATTGAAAGATGAGAATGCATCTTTGAAGGCTCAGACGGATTCCTTCGTCATGGTGAGTCTGAGCTAATTACGTACCTCGTATAAATATGGTAAGGGGTGGCCTCCTAATCTCTCTCTCTCTCTCTCTGGTAATGGTGGGAGGTCACCAATAGAACAATAAGGCAATAGATGTTAATTAGATATACATTTACCTCTTACAAAGCATATCATTGCTCCATACTACTTTCATGTACAATTCAACCTCTTCCCCCCCCCCCCCACCCCCCCCCCCCCTCACCCCTCCTTTCTCCACTCCAATGTTCTATCACGTAGGAACATGAGGAAGATGAGCGTAGAATACAGGAGTTGCTGGAGCAGAATGCACAGCTAGAACTGGACAAGCAAATTTGGTAAGGGAGAAAGGGAGGGTTCAAAATATGAGAGAGAGAATCTTGTGGGTAGTGGTTGTGATAGAGGATATTTTGATAATGTGTGTTAATGTACATGTATGTATGTGTGTTTGTGTGTGCAGTGCGGAGGAGTTTGAGACGGTGAAGGCGCAGCTGATGCAGCTCAGGAGCAAGAGTCCCCATGGCCCCTCCTCTCTCTTCAGTCCTCCTCGCATGTCTGAAGCTGATATGTGAGTGAATTCAAAAGTCATCCATCTGAATAGGGCATTGTAGAAGAATTGATTACATTTATTTAATTTATTATTTTATATATACTGTTTTGCTAAATTCTTTAATGTATGCTTAAGTGAAAATTAGTGCTGGGCGATAGTGGCACTATCACTATCTCGATAGCTAGCTTGATAAATATCGCGATAGTGGACATATCGCGATAGCTAGCTTATTCAGATTTTTTCAATATTCATAAAAATAAGTACACATAATAACGTCATATTATACATTGGAATGGTAAGTTACTGAAGATTTTCAGCCAGAAAAGCAGAGTACTCTGTGATGCTCTTTCAGGTGGAAGTGGAGGTTAGTGGTGTTTCCAGAATACTTTATGGAAGTAGAGCACAGCTTACAATAAACCTTCTTTCCGATTCTTTTTTTCTAGAAGATTCTTTTTTTCTAGAATAATACAGGCAGGGAAGCCAAAGTAGCTCTCCAGACTGCACTTTTTGACCCTTCCAGAGGGCGGAGTAACTCAGCTGGGGGTGTTGCCATGTAGCAAAGTGTATCCCAACTACACAAGCAGCTGAAGCCAGAGCTAGCGCCGGCAGTCTTACTACACTGAGCCCCCCCCCCCCCCCCCCCTCCCCCTGAGTGCTAGGCTCCCTGACCACGTGTTTTTAAGCTAGCTAATATATCATGATACAGTGATAGTAAGTATCACCTTGTGATAGTTAGTGCAAATATCGGTACTATCGCCCAGCACTAGTGAAAATGTTTCTTGATGAAATTGCTAAAATATTTAGTGTGGTGTATAAATGAGCTATTGGGTGTAACTTCATATCAACTTGCCTACTTTACATTTCTAAAACATTTGTCTCGGTCAGGGCGTCACGGGCGAAATTGCAGCGTCTTGAAAAAGAGACCCAGGAAATGGAGAAGACGATGGAGGCTCTGAGACACACACAGGCCAGGTGCTCTGAACAGGAGAAGATCAACAAGAAGCTCACTGAACAAACTCACGCACACATGAAGGAGATTGTCAAACTCAAGGAGGAACTGCAGAGCAACAAGGCTAAGGTGTGTGTGTGTGTGCGTGAAATTATGAAGTGGTAAATTAGTGGAGTAAAAAAATTCAACAAATAATAAGATTCTTTGAAAAAAGATAATTCCGTTAGTCTGTTGAGAGTGAGACTGTAGCATAGCAGTACCCTTAACAGTATAAATACAGAATTGGAGTGTTTGTTTGCCGGCTGGTTGTCGTAGCTCAGTGGCAGAGCACTTGTGTGTTAAGCAAGCAGTCCTATCCTGAGTTCGATTCCCGGTGGCGACCAAATATTTTTAATTCTGTATTGTTTAAAAAAGCCTGTGAAAGAGAGAGAATGCATCTAATGGTATTATTACTTTGTGCAGTTGGAGAAGATGGAGAAATTGCAGGCTGAGATGAAGAACCAGGAGTTACAGTTGGAGGATGTGGATGCAGCCAGAAGAAAGATCACGGTAAGTGAGGAGGGGTGCATGAAAAGGATGTTTGTGTGTGTGTGTGTGTGTGTTTGTGAATGAACTGATCAGCAATAGTAGGAGAAAGAGAATAGGTCAGGTCAGAGGCAAGAGTTGAGTAGACCAGATAGAGTGTGGGACATCAGGGATCCTCTCAATGGGATAAGTGAAGTCTAGTACGTACATTGTACCCACCTGAAGCAAGATTTCTAGTTAAATGTGAAAGAAATGTCAGGTTCAAACTACTTTGCAAGGATTAGTGGATTACTACAATAGTATGTTGAAATAGTCAGAGAAAGGCTACACAAGAAAGACCACAAGGTCGTGACTGGCACACAGTTACCCACAAATTCACAGGACAGTAGTGTCAGACAGCATTCGACGGATGGGACAAATGTCTGCCACAGGTAAAGGTTGTCAAAAATAGATCACATGTTAGCAGTACTAATAGCAAACTGCAGAAGAGAAGAGTTTAGCCAAGTGTATTGCTACAAATGGATGATAAGCTAAGAATAAGCTTGTGGACACAATTTTTTCTAGCTATAGATTATTTTTATGGCCCCCTGTTTCCTGTAGGAGTTGAAGCAGCAGAACACTTTACTGACAGAGTCCAAGCTCTTGCTGCAGGAGGAGGTGACGGATCTGCACAGCAAAGTGGAGAAGCATGGGCTGTGGCAGGCGGACCAGATGGCGTTACAAGTGAGGGTGGAGGCCATGGAGGCGGAGCTTCAGGAGGAGAGTCTCCACATGCAGGAGGTGCTGCAGCAGAACGTGCAGTTGGAACTGGACAGAGACAAGAAGTGAGTTGTGGTGGTGGTGGAGACCCTGTACCTAATTGGGTTTCTTTTTGCTGGCAATAAGTTTGCATTAATACCAGCCGTATTATGTATCTTGCATTAGTAAAAATGGTTTGGTGGTTACCCTTTACCCAATTTTTGCAAATGAAATGAATTCAAAGCTTGTCATCTCACACTTATCCGGCAGGATGTGCCACTGTCAGAAAAATGAGTGGAAACAGATTTTTTTTCTTCCAAAATTACATGAGTAATTGTATAATTTTATCACTCACACTTGAACCATATGAAGTGCAACACCAGATCATGCGGTGCTTCCACTTTTGTGAAGGGTTGCAACTTGCACTCTGTGACACTATAACTGCATCTCGTTTATTGTCTCAGTGTTGGTGTGGAACTGTATAGGTGGGCGGGGCTTTGAAAGATGATTAGTGGATGGTCCGTAGTTTTGGTTTAGAAAGACTACCAATGCAAATGATGGATTTGAGCAGTGCAAAGAGACAGAAGATCCATCCACCTTACGTCACCTTTACAAAGTGTGTTGTGTGTATCTGCAGGAATGAGGAGCTGAAAGCACTCAATGAAGAGTTGATGCAGCTGAAGCTGGGCCAGTCTTCTCCTCCGTCAGGGACCAATACCAGTGAGTCAGAGAATGAGTCGTACAGAGTGGACATTGGGGTGTGCGGGAGGAATACAAGATTAAACCATGAAATATCTCAGTCACCCAACATTTAGAGTCATAGTGCAATTTTTATTATTATAGGGAGAGCTGAGCTAGTTATTTTTGTGTATTAATAGCTTGTATGATAAGTTTATGTAGTAATGGTTGGTAAAGTGTTGGTATGTATTATTAATCTTAGTATTTCAGCTTGTATGGATTTTTTAAAAAATTCCATTTCTTTGTTGTGTGTTTCTAGTTTCTCCAGTACACAAGCCAATGAGTGAGGATGAACTGTAAGTCCAACCTTGTTGATCTCTCTCGCTCTCTGTATATATACACACACACACACTCTCTCTGGTCGTGCTATTAGAAACAAACTTGTCATTTATTGTGAACTTCATAAAAAATCAATCCAGGTGTCAAACGCAGGCTTCTGTAGCCAACCCATCACGGCTGGCTCTCTTGCTATAAATCAGGCACTTCTATAGCTTCCTCTAGAGCATGTATCATTCGATTTGGTTCTCTATTTGAGCCAGTATTTGAGCTCCTGCCCCGCCCTCCCCCTCCAACCAGGCTCAGGACAGAAGAGGTAGTACTCATTTTGTCTGTCAGTTCTTCTGTTGCTAATCTTAATTAAAAATATACTGTAAAGCTTTTTAGACCGCACCTCTTGGAGGCGTGTGTGTCGTAGTCCTCACTCTAAACCCAACAGGCAACTGTGGAGCAGTTGATGTGATGCCTTCAATTAGAGAGAATTAGATGTGAGGTTTTGCCAGACTCAACTGTTGAGGCAACACATAAGCTCTATTTGTACTAGCAAGTATTGTCCAGTGGAGGGCATTCTCTTACTATAGCACGTATAGAAGTCTAAACAGTGCACACTCCCTCCCCCCAACCATATACACACTGTATTGGTATATGATTGAATTTTTTTTTTTTTTGTTTTTTTTTTTGTTTTTTTTGTTAACCCACCCCTTTTGTCTCATTGTAATTTTTGTTTTGTACATGGCCAGGTCCAATCACACCAAGCTTCTCCGTCTGGAGAGAGATTGTCGCGAGCTGCAGCGATCACTGGACGTGGAGAGAGAGATGAGTGCTAGGAAGAGTGGAGAGATGGAGAAGATGAACAGGAAACTCACTGCCACCATACATGCAGACAAGAAGGAGATAGCCAGGCTCAAGGAGGTGTGTATGTATGTCTGTGCGTGTGTGTATGCATGTGCATGTGTGTGCGTGTGTGTGTTCATGAAAATAGAAAGCATGAGTAAAAGCCTGTGTAATTTTAACAGTGATGCAATATTGAATGAACTCTTGGGGACATTTTTGAAAGATATTGATAGTTTACATAGCTGTGCTGCAGGGAATGAAACACAATACATACAAGTAGTGTTTTCTTGTGTGTGTGTGTGTGTGTTTTCTTGACAAGGGTAGGTAAACACCAGAACTTGGCACAGAAATATTGTGTTAATAAGGGGGGTAAATTAATCAAATGGACTACACCTAACTTGTGCACGCACACTGAGCTTGTAGAACTACAATGAGTTTGGAGTGACATTTTATGTCTAATTTTCTTCCTTTGTTTCCGTGTAGGAGTTGCGTAGAGAGAGACACAACTCTGGTCCAGTAAGAGGCAAGTCTATCAGTGATGAGACGGACTTTGACCAAGCCAAGTAAGTCACGGAGGGAGAGGGAGGGGTATAGAGGAAGTGGAGTTAGAAGGAGTGGGAGTGGCAGATTCAAAGGGAATGGAAATTTTACTTGGGTGCATTCATGTCCTATACATGTGTAGGGTTTGATACAGGATTTTTTGCTAGGGGGGGGAAAGTCAAATAGCGACCTTATAGTTGTTGTTTTTTTGTCCTTGCAATCTAGTAAGGTAAGGAAATTTAACTTATTTTATTATATTTATGCATTGATTAATTGATTACCTCTAATAAACAGCTTTGTTCATTTTGAAAGCTGAATAACTCTGACATTAATTAAGCCAGACTCCTAATAGGCTATCCTTCTAGTTTGAATGGAGTAGGTGTATCATTTTATGGATCACCAGTTCCAGTTTGAAAGTTGCTTTTAGCACTGGTCATTGTGAAGCAGCTGCCTGGTTGGTAAGGGTATATTTGTTGCTTTGGCAGACTGTAGAAGTTGCTGAGTAGTAACTAATGGATATCAGAAAGTATTTTAGGAAAATGAGACCTTGTGGCTCCAAAGGAAGTGAATCCGAACCAAAAAAAGCAAATGTGATAGCTATGAATTGGTGGAACACAAGGAACAGATTCGAGCAGTGCAGCAGCAGAGAGAGTGAGGAGATGAGGGAGGAAGTGAGGAAGAGAGAAGAGGTGAGGAAAGAAGTGCAGCAGAGAGAAGAAGGGCCGCAGAGGGAAGAAGGGCAGCAGAGGGAAGAAGGGCAGCAGAGGGAAGAAGTGTAGCAGAGGAAAGAAGTACAGCAGAGGGAAGAAGTACAGCAGAGGGAAGAAGTGCAGCAGAGGGAAGAAGTGCAGCAGATGGAAGAAGTGCAGCAGATGGAAGAAGTGCAGCAGAGGGAAGGAGTGCAGCAGAGGGAAGGAGTGCAGCAGAGGGAAGAAGTGCAGTAGAGGGAAGAAGTGCAGCAGAGGGACGAAGTGCAGCAGAGGGACGTAATATAAAGATGAACATTGGCGGAGGCAATCCCAAACTAAGCTCCAACCTAAAGCATTCAAAGGCTAGCCTGAAGAAATTGTACAAATCTAGGCTTACCTACAAGAAAAGTTGGGAGGAAAAGTATTTTTTGTATGTTTTAATAAGTATAGGCGAAAATCATAGGGGGGGGGAAACTCTGCTCAGGGGGGGAAATCCCAGGGTTCCCCCCCTCTGTATCAAACCCTGATGTGGAGTCCCAGGGTTGGTTTAGTATCTAGCTCTAAACACCACAAATTCATTTCTTTCATAATTTAAAAAAACCTACCAGATCACAAGAATAATAGAGTATAATCCACATCTCCTTCTATTTCTAAATTAATATTAGTACACTTTGCACATGTGGACTAGACATTGCACATGAGGATCCTAGATATAGCAGAACCTCATAAATAATATAAGCATTCTCTGTTTCAATATATATTAAAAACTTAGCTCGACATCTCAACTTCTTACCGAAGTGTCTGATTATTTTTTGTTTTTCTTGTTGCCTTGTTTAATTGTGTTGCTTGTTGTCCCAGCTCTAACTTGTGAACTCTGTGTCCATAGGCAAGTCCAGGAACTAGAGAGCAAATTCAAAGATGCATATTCCCAGAGTCTCAGCAACAAGGATGAGAGGATCCAGGTGCTGGAGAAGAGAGTGGAAGAGACCATCAGAGACAACGCCCAGCTGCGAGAGGACCTCGTTAACCTGCGCAAGCAGAACGAGAAACTGAAGGAGAGCAGGGGCGGGAGTCACGGATCTCCGGCGGACATGGGAAGACTCCGTGTGATGCAAGATAAGGTCAGGATGGATGGCGGGAGGTTGGGACGTAGTGAAGCAGGTTGAAAGTAGAGAGAAGGGAGGAGACATCTGGTGTGTGATGGAGATGTTGGTGGCCTAATTAAGTTGATGTTTGATTATCTCAACTTTTTGTGATCCTTTTTCGTCAAGATTTAGATGTCATATGATACACATTTCATTTATTTTAAGTATTTCATTTGTTACATTATGTACAAATATTTAAGTCTTGGTTCTAAGTGAGTCAGTCATTTGACGATGTTCTTTCTTGAATTACTAATTACTCAGAATAACAAACTCTCTATGGACCTCAAGGAAGCTCGTGACTTGTTGGACAAGTTGGGAGGGAGCAACCAAGTGCAGTCGGAGAGGATCCAGATGATGGAGAGACTCACCAACACCCTGGAGGAGGAGAAGCAGGCTCTCAGGGGACAGATGAACAAGCTGCTCGAGAAGAACCAAGAGTTGCTGGTCAAGACTCTGGAAACCAAAGACGTGGCCATAGAAGATGAGAGAATATTCAAGTGAGTGGAGTGACGAGATTTCCTCTGGTAATAATTGTAGGAGAAAAGAAGGGTTGTTTTTAAATTACTCATGGTGTGGTTGATTTTCAGAATATTACTTGCAGCATTTCTTATGAGTGTACTGTGAAATTAGCACACAAAAAGTGGGGGGAAAGCAACACTTGGTTTGTCATTGTCCTATTTATTTATTGCCACTGCTTCAGGCTGTCATGTGATTGGATTGGAGCTGAAATAACCATTTGTACATCCTTACAGTAATGTAATGTAATTTACCGTTATGCATGTTTGTACATCTATGTCATTGATGTGGCTTTTTTTTTTTTTTTTTTTTTGTACTTGTGTTTGTATATACTTGCCTGGTTGAATTGGGCGAGTTTCATCATTCATTATTTCTTTGGTAACCCCTCAATCCGTTTTCATTGCTTTTTATTATTTGTTTATGTGTTCAGTGACAAGCTGGGGGAACTGGAGCGTGATAAGATTAAGTTGAAGGAACAGTTGGATGCTCAGAGAAGAGACACGTTCTCTAAAGAGAGGGCCGAGTACTGGAAGAAGAACAACAACAAGAGCAAGAACATTCTCAAGAAGGGACTCAAGAAACTCAAGGGAAAGATACAGGTAAGTCACTGATAAATGGGTGTGGTTAAGGAAATTGAGACGGTTAGTTAGGTCACTTGATTTATACTGGGAATTAATACATGTCCTGAAACGTATGTGATACTTTTACAGGCAACAAAAAGTTCAATGATTCAGTCATTCTTGGCTGAAATAATTACAATAGCAAATTTTCTTATTCTAACAGCCAATCAGGGTTGGGGTCAAATACATGAGTATTTGTATCTAAGCTGTATTTAAATACATTTTTGGAGTATTTGTATTTGTATTTTAAGATTTAAAAAGTGAAGTATTTGTATTTCAAATACTTTTGAAAATATCATAAGGTAAGAATGCGAGCGAGCCTTTGTATTAGTAGAAAATTGAAAATAAAAGATCTGAAACATTTCTATTGGACAGATTCATTCTATTGTTTAGTTTTGGAAAGTACACAATCAAGTGTTGCTTGGTCCATGCTGGCATACTTATATTGTAATAACTATAGCTCCACTTAACTGAATGCATACGAATAAAGGGCAAGTTTCTTCAATGTGAGTCAAACCAGCGCCATCAAGTAATAGAGACAAACCACTGACCCTCTGAATCATAATCACACCTACAACCACCCCATACTTGGCAACACTAGTTCCAGTGTGTTTATGCAGTCCTGTATCTTTAGCGCCAGTTCAAATATTATATAGCATAGCGGGAAAGATATTTTAACCTAACAAATATTGTTCAAAGTACAAAACGTTTGAAGAACTAATGTTTGTCAGGTGTAATCTATTTTCCATGCAACGCTTTACCTACTGTAATTGTGATGCAATTCAAAAGTACAGTAGAACCTCATAGAGCCGAACATCAGACAACCAAATTAACTGGTTACCAAATTAACTGGTTACCGAATTAACTGGTTAACCAAACCGTGAAGAGACATCGTGATGGGTACGGGGTCGTCATCACGGTTTTAGTTTTAGTTTTTAGATTTTATTATTTTTATTATTTATTTAATGTTTTTATATTTTATTTTTTATTAATTTATTTATTTATTATTATTATTATTATTTTTTTTTTTTTTTCAGAAGAGATAATGATAAAGATTTTATAATGTCGTGCATTCCGGTTTACTCAGAAAAAAAACCCTCAACAGTGGTACACCATTAAATGGTCCTTTAGTAATAGATAAATCAGAAATACTGTATTCATAGTATTTTAGTCTTTTAAATATTTTAGTACAAAGTTAAATTCAGAGTTACGTACAATTCAGAGTTACGTACACCTCATTTCCCAAGGGGTACGTAACTCTGAGGTTCTACTGTACTTATATTTGTAATTGAAATACTACATCTAAGAAAGCATTTGTATTTACTATTCAAAGTATTTGACCCCACCCCTGCAGCCAATATATGTTTATTAAAACTAGTAGCAGTTAGAACGAGAAAATTTGCTATTGACAAGAAAAGTTGTACTAGTAGTATCATTGCACGTGCTTGTATTTGGAGTTTGTGTCTTTATTTATGGCTTAGGTGTATCTGACTCCATAGTGGATTGTAAACTCATAAGCAAGGATTCCTTATTTTGTATATAATGTTTTTGTTGATGTTGTTGTTGTTTGTTTAATTATAGTTGTAAATGTATATGTGTTTCTCTATATTTGTTCCCTACAGGGTAGAACATACACATTTGAGTACCCAGAAGGAGGACTGGGCAGTGGTCACACTCTAGGACCAATGGCTGCAGGCTCTATGGGCTCCATCGGGTCCTCCAACTCGGGGGGCAATTTTGGTTACCATGCCCACGAGGGGAGTATGTCCAGCAGTCAGTCTGTGTCCTCGTCCAACAGCAAGCAGTCTGAAGATCCAGAGGATGAGCTGGCCGAGTCTGCAGCCACGCCTTCTGGAGACAGGTGTGTGAGGAGGTTTGCTTTAATAGTGGCACATGTATGTTAGTGAGAGGGATGCGTTAGTGAGAGGGATGAGTTGTCTAGTGTAGAGTTAGTGAGAGGGATGGGTTGTCTAGTGTAGAGTTAGTGAGAGGGATGAGTTGTCTAGTGTAGAGTTAGTGAGAGGGATGGGTTGTCTAGTGTCAAAAAGATATTTAGTGAGAGGGATGGGTTTTTCTATTTGTAAGAGTTAGTGAGAGGGATGAGTTGTCTGATTTGTGGATTTAGAGAGAGGATGAGTTTGTCTAGTGGTAGAGTTAGTGAGAGGGATTAGTTAGTGAGATGGGACGAGTTTGTCTAGTGTAGATTTAGTGAGAGGGATTAGTTTTTCTAGTGTAGAGTAGTGAGAGGGATAAGTTGTCTAGTGGAAGAGTTTGTTGAGAGGGAATGAGTTGTCTAGTGGAAGATTTTTCGTGAGAGGGTTAGTTATGGAGAGGACGAGTTGGTCCTAGTGGTAGAGTTTAGTGAGAGGGATAAGTTGTCTAGTGTAGGTTTGTGAGAGGGATGAGTTGTCTCGTGTAGAGGTAGTGATAGGATGATTTTTATCTATTGTGGTTAGTAGAGATGGGTTGTCTAGTGTAGAAGTTAGTGAGAGGGATGATGTCTATTGTGGGTTAGTGCGAGGGATGAGTTTCTAGTGGAGGTTAGTGAGAGGGATTAGTTTTCGTGAGGAGGGACGAGTTGTCTAGTGTTTAGAGTTAAGTGAGAGGGAATGAGTTTTTCTAGTGTAGAGTTATTGAGAGGACGAGTTGTCTAGTGTAGAGTTAGTGAGAGGGACGAGTTTCTAGTGTAGAGTTAGTGAGAGGGCGAGTGGTCCTAGTTTAGAGTTGGTGAGAGGGATGAGTTGTCTATTGTAAGTGAAGTGAGAGGTGAGTTTGTCTAGTGTAGAGTAGTGAGAGGGATATTGTCCTAGTGTAGGTTTTGTGAGAGGGATGAGTTGTGCTAGTTGTAGAGTTTGTGAGAGGGATGAGTTTGTCTATTGTAGGTTAGTGAGATGGATGAGTTGTCCTATTGTAGAAGTTAGTGAGAAGGGATGGTTTTGTCTATTGTAGAGTTAGTGAGAGGGGATGAGTTTCTATTGTGGATTTCGAGAGAGGATGAAGTTTTGTCTAGTGTAAGTTAGTGAGAGGATTTAGTAGTGAGAGGGACGATTGTCTATGTAAGAGTTAGTGAGAGGGATGATTGTCTAGTGTAAGTAGTGAGAGGGATAAGTTGTCCTAGTGTAGAGTTTTGTGATAGGATAGTTTGTCTAGTGTAGATTCGTGAGAGTGGATTGATTAGTGAGAGGGACGAGTTGTCTAGTGTGAGTTAGTGAGAGATGAGTTGTCTAGTGTAGAGTATGTGAGAGGGATAAGTTGTCTAGTGTAGAGTTTGTGAGAGGGATGAGTTTCTAGTGTAGAGTTAGTGAGAGGGATTAGTTTGTCTTTTGTATAGTAGTGAGAGGATGGGTTTGTCTAGTGTAGAGTTAGTGAATGGATGAGTTTGTCTATTGTTGAGTTAGTGAGAGGGGGATGAGTTTGTCTAGTGTAGAGTTAGTTAGAAGGGATTAGGTTAGTGAGAGGGACGATTGTCTAGTGTAGAGTTATGTGAGGGGATGAGTTGTCTAGTGTAGGAGTTTAGTGAGAGGACGAAGTTTGGTCCTAGTGTAGAGTTGTGAGAGGGACGAGTTTCTAGGGTAGAGTTAGTGATAGGGACGAGTTGTCTAGTGGTAAGTTGTGAGAGATGAGTTGTCTAGTGTAGATTTCGTGAGAGGGTATGAGTTGTCTATGTAGAGTTAGTGAGAGGGATGAGTTTTGTCTAGTGTAGTTAGTGAGAGGGACTGAGTTTGTTCTGTGAGAGTTAGTGAAGGGATGAGTTGTGTCTAGTGAGAGTTTGTTGAGAGGGTAGTTGTCTCGTGTAAGTTAGTGAGAGGGATGAGTTGTCTATGTGTAGAGTTAGTGATAGGGATGGGTTTTCTAGTGTAGAGTTTAGTGAGAGGATGAGTTGTCTAGTGTGGAGTTAGAGAGAGGAGATTTGTCTAGTGTAAGTTAGTATAGGGATTAGTTAGTGAGAGGGCGAGTTGTCTATGTAGAGTTTAGTGAGAGGATGATTTGTCTATGGAGAGTAGTGAGAGGGATAATTTGTCTAGTGTAAAGATTTGTGAGAAGGATGAGTGTTCTAGTGTAGAGTTAGTTAGTGAGAAGGATGAGTTGTCTAGTGTAAGAGTTAGTGAGAGGGATTGGTTGTCTAGTGTAAGAGTTTAATGAGAGGATGAGTTTGTCTATATTGTGGATTTTAGTGAGAGGATGAGTTGTCTTAGTGTAGAGTTATGGAGGGATTAGTTAGTGAGAGGGCCGAGTTGTCTGTGCTAGAGTTAGTGAGAGTGACGAGTTGTACCTAGTGTAGAGTTAGTGATATGGACGATTGTCTAGTGTAGAGTTCAATGAGAGGGACTAGTTGTCTAGTGTAGAAGTTAGTGAGATTGACGAGTTGTCTATGTGTAGAGTTAGGGAGAGGGAATGATGTCTAGTGTAGAGTTAGTGAAAGGCTGAAGTTTTTGTCCTAGTGTAGAGTAGTGAGAGGGATGAGTTGTCTAGTGTGAGTTAGTGAGAGGTGGTTTGTCTAGTGTAAGATTTAGTGAGAGGGATGAGTTGTCTAGTGTAAGAGTTAGTGAGAGGACGATGGGGCTAGTTTAGAGTTTAAGTGAGAGGATTAGTTGTCTCTTGTAGAGTAGTGAGAGGGATTAGTTGTCTAGTGTAAGTGTAGAAGTTATGAGAGGGGATGATTGTTAGTGTAGATTAGTGAGGAGGGACGAGTTGTCTATTGTAGAGTTAGTGAGAGGTACGAGTTGTCTATTTTAGAGTTAGGTGAGAGGGATGAGTGTCTATTGTATAGTTAGTGAGAGGGTGATTGGTCTAGTGTAGAGTTAGTGAGATGGAGGAGTTGTCTAGTAGATTTTGTGAGAGGACGAGTTTGTCCTAGTTAAGAGTTAGTGAGATGGATGAGTTGTCTCGTGTCGAGTTATGAGAGGGGATGAGTTGTCTAGAGTGCAGAGTTATGAAGGATGAGTTTGTCTGTGTAGAGTTTGGTGAGAGGGATGATTGTGTCAGTGTATATTAAGTGAGAGGGATGAGTTTGTCTAGTGGTAGAGCTTGTTGATGAACTTGCTGATAACAATGATGAACATTTGCTATCTGTTACAATGGTACGCGCATTGTAGGTTTCATTAGAGCCGTACTGTAAAGACCAGTACTTAGACCGGTACTGTAACCGTCACTGTAAAGACGGTACTGTAGACCGGTAACTGGAGACCAGTCTGTAGACTCAAGTATTGTCGACCAGTACTGTAGACCATACTGTAACCATACTGTAGACCATTACTGTAGACCAGTAGCTGTAGACCGGTACTGTAGACCGTTACTGTAGACCAGTACTGTAGACCAGTACTGTAGACCAGTACTGTATACCAGTACGGTAGAACAGCGAGAGAACAAACCTCTTGAGGTGAAGTAGAACTCTTAAAACCACTCAATGCAACACGAACAAGTGATCTACAACTTGTAGAAGAACCCAGCAAACACCGTATAAAAAAAATTAACAGACATAAGCCAACAAAGAAAAAAGAACAAAACCACACAGGTACAGATGATTTTTACGCCCAGTTAGTCCAGGCTCATGGTCCTACATAGATATCCGAATACCTTAACAAGTTGGGGTGACCATTGTTGCTGTAGTTTTAATAGAATATTACAATTTCCAATAATTACTAATGCTTTATTTCTCGTTCTCAACCACCTGTCCATGACACAAGTGCTCTACAAGGTCCGCTGGTTTTATCCCCCGTGCTCCTACTCTGGATTCGATCTCGTTCATTCGCCAGCGCAAAGTACGGTCCTGTCAACATTCCTGGAGTTGTTCCCGTCCAGCTCCGCCAGGTGCGAGCCACTCTACTATGGGGAAGGTGGCTACAGCGACCCTGAACAAGATCCCGGATAACCTCATGTCCTCGTGGAAGACTCCTGGCCGGATTGAGAAAGAACTCCTACTAGGGTAAGAAGTAGATATGATGGATGAACAAGCCTTGGTGACAGATTGGAACAGAGCTTATGCTGGTAGTTTCTTTAATAGTAACTTTAGGAGGATTTCAGGTTCTCCCTATTAGCTACATACGTGCAAGAAAATTCACTTTTTTTTTGTTTGGAAAAAGTCCGAGCTTCTCTTTACATCAGTAGCATAAACTAAAACAATTAGTCCCATTTAAAATACGAATGCAATATACCTCACAGTGAATATAACAATATACACATCACAGTGAATTAACATCTACATCACAGTGAATATACAAATACATCAGTGGATATCACATATACATCACAGTGAATATAAACAATATATCATCACAGTGAATATAACAATATACATCACGTGATAATAACACTATCATCACAGTGAATATAACAATATACATCACAGTGATTCTAACCATATACATCACAGTGACATCTACCAATATACACTGACGATATATCTTTGTAATTGTATTGTCATACATCACTGCCATTTGTCCTTTTGTAGCGGAGAGAAATGGAGCTGAGCGAGTCCGTCCCTGATCAATTGGCACTCCCCCGGGAACTCCCCGCAATTCCCTCCTCCTTCCCAGCAACTTCCAGCCAGATGTTTGACCTGCGAGTTTCCTGGACTCGGCCGGCACTGTCCTCCATCAACCCTCGCTCAAAGAGAACACGATCCACAAGAGCCCGAATGTTCGACCTTTTGGATAAGCCGACGCCCCCTCAGCTCCTTCGGGGGGACAGAGAAGGAGATTTCATTCAATTTTTCGCAGAAGATCATTCTCCCAACGGTCATTACGTCCCAGCATTCTAAGTCCATCGGCAGTCTCATTCTACTCCAGCGTGAACATCAGTGAGCATGAGTCAGAAACAGCCAAGAGCAAGCTGTTGCAAATGTTGGGATACTAAGCAGCAACAGCCCAACACAACACATAATAACAACGACAGTGTTGTCAGCAGTAAGGACATAGTTGTGCAGAGTAACTGAACGATGGAATGTTTACCCCACAGTTTTGATGTTGCTGCTAAACGTCCGTCATCAACCGGAAACTTCTGTCAATAAAGACAAAAGTTGTGCACGGGAGCTGATTACGCACGCTTCGGCCATTTCTCAACACCGAAACTGAAGCGCCGTGTCGTAAGAGTGTGTCGATAGCCACCAAGACAGACATGTCCATTATCCCCCGGTCTGCCTACCAAGCCCTTCCACCAGTCTCAGGGACATGTTCGAAGACAAGTAAATGGAGTAAGTACAGTGGCCGCAATCCTTCTTCGTAATCAACAACACATACAATATCCAAGAACAAAGCATAAGAACACATAGGAGTGGCGACCAACCTGTATCAGGAGTCCTGTTTAGAGAGAACAAAGCCAAGACGTCAAAAGGAAGCACGGCAACCCTTTGAACCTTGCTGACTGACCGGGTGAAACAGACAGGTAAAGCATCATCAGCTGGTGTCACATGACAACTTCGTCTAGGATCATGGACATCAGAGAGAATAGTAATCGCATCAGAACAGAAAACATCGCACTTCACCTCTAGATTACAGTGACTTTGTGAAGAGGACAGCCAATGAACAGCTATCTGTCCTCTCAGAGTGTAGCCAGTCAACAAGAAGAACAAACACAAGTGAAACTTGACAAACTGCCACCAAACCAGAAGCATCAGCACCATCATGGTGGTAGCAGTCAGGAATCAGATTAACTCTTGTCTTTGGAAGACTTTCTAACTGGTGGTGGTCCCCGCCCTACATTGCATGCACATCCTGGCAGAGGAGGGGGCCTCCCCCGCAACTCTGGCCTGATGGTACTTTAGACTTACGGCTCAGTTGTGGCAATTCCTAAGATTAAATTATGTGTTCCATTAGTGGACGGAACATCCTTCCAATTTTTTTTCCATTGCCTCCCCATTTTGTTTTTCACTGATCCGTTGGGTGCAACTCATGTGAATACCAACCATTTGTTGCCTTTTCCTTTCATTTTCATGCTATATTATTTCCTTTTTGTTTTTCAAAAAAAAAATCATCTTTTTAGTAAAGAATTGAAGGCTCAGTTTATTCTACATAGTACTTGAAGCGTGTTTCATATGAAGTTGCTTGTTGACTTGATAGTGTCCTGCTAAAGGGTTATCAGTGAAGACACTTTTTAATGGACACATTATTCATGCAGCTTTTTCAATCCATAGAATTACAGCTGGGCAGTGGTAAGTTTAACAGTAAAGAAATAGAGAGATCATAGAGCTGTCAATAAACGTGGAATGTCAAGTGTCTTGTCTGTTTCAAATGAAGTACTGTGCTAAAAAGTAGTTGTTAGATTTTTTTAAGTGAGCTGAGCCATGCCATAAAATGTTTAAAAATCATATAGTTAGTACACTTTATACTGAACCCCATTTGGAGAATCCTGCCTGTGCCTGTGTCCCTAGAATGTTTAGCTACTCTTATGAAAACATCATTTACATAGCTACCAATTTCATTTCACAGCTATGTTATTACCCGAGTTGGTCTGAGAAATGATTTTATAGAGCTAGTGTATAGTCACGCTGAGGATTCGCACCTTTAGTTCTTTATCATATTATGATACATTATCCTTGTAATAGGAGGCTGCAGTGACCCAACCTTTTCCACAAAAAAAACAAAAAAAAACAAATATGTACATTAGGTAGGAAAGGACTTGACATTACTTTAACCCCTCCAAAATGAAACGCCTCAGCTGCCCACCTCACTGTACATAGAGCTACTACATTACTATTGGTATAGCGAGATGTTTTCTTGATTATAGATCAATAGTGACACACAACAAAGAAATTGAATAAACATGGAATAAATTTCACAAAATTTAAATATACATTAATCTATCAATGAGCAGTTCTGCTACTATAATTTTAGATAATAATAGTGATGATGAAGACAAAAAAAAAACCAAAAAAAAAAACCCACAACAATATCAGATCCAAAATTTCCACCAAGATTTACTTTCTTCTTTAGTCGCTTTTGGTATTTTCTTGAGCATTTGAGCATCTCTTTTTATTCGCTCGTACTGACAAATTCGTTCTTTCCACCCAGGCTTGTGCTCCCTTTTTTCTGATTCAATAAGAAGCTCAATGTATTCGATATCAGTGAGAGGATTTGGCCTCAAAGCTATTTCATCCAATCGGTGAATTGAAAATCTCATTTGATCGAGAAGAGAATAAACTTGAGCTTGTACCTGTACTAGAATTCGCTCACTACTCGAAATCATTGACTGTGTTTTATTCTTGCTTGATTGTGCTGTGTCATATCGTTTTTTTAAATCGTCATAAGTTCGTTTCTCATATTCATAATAATATTCAAAATAGTAAGGAGTGTTGGAATGTTTTTTCCAGCGACACTTATTGGGACAAACTGTGCAGTATCCATATCTCATGGCAATGCATCTCTTCTTATCTTCATCATTAGCAAATGCACAATTATCATGGCAAGTAAAACTACACTGCAAGCAGTTAGTAGTGTAAACTCCCTGAAGAGGAATTTTTCTGTGCTTATTTACTTTTATGCAGTAAGTAAAGTCCTTATTTGCATTAATTTCAGCTTCATGTTGTTGAAGTACGCGTTCTTCTTGCTGAATCTCATCAAGTCGAGACAGCCCCACTTTTACTTGTGATTCAAGGCCAGGAATTAAAGTTTCCAATCTTTCTCTTTCAGTAAGAACTTCTCTAGTCATCATCAAACTTTGTGCAGGTGAAACGGAGAAATGCTTGAAAAACTTTAATAAACTTTGAACTCCCATTTCCCAAAACATGTAATTGAATTGGTCACTGGAGCCATTCCTGGAAAATATAGCAGAATTGTTGAACTTGAAGCTAACAGTGTAAGGAATTTGGGCCATTTTTACAGCTTCAAGAACTAGAGGGTAATTAGCATCAGCAAAGGTTGTCATGAGAAATATGTTGTCTACAATATCTTTGCCAAATATTGAAAGTACAGCATCAAAAATATACCTTTGTGTTGGAGTCAGCCTTGCAAGAGAAGCTTGAGTGACAAAGCCAATTCCATGCAAGCTGTCCACCCCCTTAAATCGGTCATTGGAAAAGAAACATTTTATCTGTTTTGCTATTTTCTTGTCTTTCTCAATCCCCATGGTGGAATGTATATGCTGTGATATACTTAGTTTGGCTGTGTGCCTGCGACTGAACACCTTCTTCTGTAATTACTTTAAATCTGAATGTATCTTCCCACTTCACTCCAAGGACATAATTAGCTATGGCATTGATGAGAGTGCTTTTGCCTGCTCCAGTAGCCCCCACCATCATCAGAACCTTCTCCGCCTTTCTTGTAGAAACACTTCTGGAGCCAACCTCTACTCTGCAAAGCATGTTTGTAGAATCTTGGGATACAAGATTAAGAGGAAGACGATATATCATTGGAGATCCATCTTTAATTAGATTTGATATTTTTATGAGATCATCAGCTGGTCTGGCACAATATGGAGGAGTTGTTCTAGCCCTGAACTCTTCACTACAGATAGATACTCCTGGGTCACAGACTGCTTCTACTGAAAATGTAAATTCGGTATCAGGGGTCAAATCTTTCACGCAAATCATCTCTTTCGTAGTAGTTATTGAGACTTTCATATTGTCAGCACCTTTACTATTGGTACTAATTGAGTAGAAAATATTATATGAATGAATATATTGTGCCCCTTCTTCTGGTGGCAACCAGAAAAGATTAATGGAATTTTCTGTAGCATTCTCAAGCTGAGGAACCCCAGGATGCCCTGGGGCCTCAAAATGCTGGGGCACACCATTGCTGTATAAAATCATAATAGGTTTGCCAACTGACTCGATATCTCGGCTTTGATCAGTGACTGCAAACATTACGTTGTCTTTGTTTTTGTTTGTCTTGTAGAAGTCTAAGAATTGCTTACTTTTGTACCGCAACTCTTTCAACGCTTTTTGGTCTTCAAACCATTCAGGCTGGGCACTGGAGCCACAATCAGGAGTAGAATCCAAGTGATGCTTCAGTTGAAGTAGGTAATTTGATTCTTCTGAAGTCAAATTCAAAGCAAACAATACGACATGGTCATACTGAAGATCAGTGGTTAGTTCATAAAGACTCGAGTCATCCCTTGAAGATATGAATTGAATGGAAGGATCTTTGGTCAAGTTCATCATGTATTGACATAGAAGTTTCAGTTCTTTGCTTTTACTTTTTAGAAACTTTACTGCTTCCTTGGAATTGAATGGAGATGGAGAAAGAATTGAAGACATCTGTTCATTTTGTACAGCTTCTGTAGCTGAGTTCTCCTGAATTTTAGGAAGGAATGTTGACAGCTTAGCTGCTAATTCAGTTTTGAATTTATTCAAAAATAAAAGAAAATTGGAAAGCTGAAGATTCAAATTGACAAATTTTAAACAGTGTTCCTGTTTTTTCAGGTCTTTGCATTGGACTTCAGCACCATGTAGCCACTCCATAGTATCTACCACTCTGGCAGATAAAGTGCTACACATTGGCAAAGTAGGATTTTCAGGACTTCTGCTCTGAAGGGGCTGCAAGATAGCCATTTTAGGAAAACCCTTACCTTGAAGCAAAGTTGGGAACTCCCTAAATAATTTTGTAAACTCTTTATAAGAAGATGGATTAGATAACAGTGAAATATCTCCATAATAAGTGCAGATTAATTTTTTGCTCTCTTCTTCGCTCATTTCATGGGACCCTCCTGGCTTAGGGATACGTCTGACCATCTTCTCTAAACTGTCAGTGACATCACAAATATTTTCAGAGGGATGAAGAGCACGATCAAACACAAAGAAAGTGTCTGAGCCATAGAGTATTCCTGTAACAACATGTGTGGCCCCTTCCTCAGAACTTATACAAGATTTTTGAATGCTGCCGAGTTCATTGTTGTCAATTTCCTCCATGTGAGTCGTGGTACTATATTTCAATGTGACTCTTGCTTGCTCTTTGGAAGTCATTCGATCATTTAAAAATTGAGCAGAGCCATTGACTTCAATCATTCCAGCTAGAAACCCAAGCTTCTGACTGTCACTGACATTCAGAGATTTGAACTTGTTGGAGAGGCTGTCATCAGTAATAATCTCATAGGTGTTCGACACCTGCTTTTTAGACTGAATTATACTACTATCCCAAAAGTGTTTACCAGAAGTTAGCTTTTCTCGATTCGAATTATAAAACATACCAATTTGAAAATATTGACCCAAGCAGGAGACTTGTGATGCTGTAGCCATGTTACCATGCAGTGGATTTAGCTACACAGGCAACAGGCTGGTCTGCACAAGGCCAGAATATATACAACCCAGGCAAGCCTGGTGGGAAACAAATAGAAAAACAGTGTGAGCATGCCCATTGGGTGAGCACATGGCACTCTAACATGATCACACGCACATTCCACACAATACAGACGGAAGACTGTAAGAACACAAAACAGATGAAAAACAATAAACAGATAAATGCCGATGAACAGTCAATTAAAGTTCTAATGCATTCCTTAGGACGGCCCCACAACCCCTAGCAGCTGCAAGAATCCACTTTGTGTGTGTGCAGTTGTACATACTTCTGGTAAATAGCTGGTTATGTATTATGTTACCAGTATGTGGGGAGGGGAAATACCTGGGGATTATAGGTACCACAACAAATCCTATGGGATTCCCCTCTCTTTCTTGTTCTATTTAAATAGTAGCAAACCCATTTTGAGTCAATGCTCAGTTTGTGCTCCACTGCACTATTCTGTCACCTTTATTACTTTGAATATAATTAGTTATTCCTCAAGCAACCTTCTACCCTAACTCGGGGATTAGGTAGAGGGGCTAGTTAGAGTATTAGGAACAGATCAGTGGCCACTCAGGAGTAGTAACTCTGGTGGCAGCGTACCAAACCCTTCCAAGTCCAGGAGCTTCTGCGATAGAGGGAAGTTTCCTGGGCAACATTGTGTGCTTCTGAGGCCGGGCATTGAAAGGGACCGACTTGCAGACCCACAGGGGTCATGGCACATCTCAGAGCCATGATGCCTTTGTATTAAGCAGGCATTGTGAGGTGCCAGTTCATGAGAAAAGGCCACAAATTTGCACCCCATCAAATGCCAGGCTAATCACAGCTGGGTGGATGGGTGGGAGGCAGAGATACCAGATGGAAAATTGTCAGAGTTGGGCTCCAACTCAGGACATCACAGCCACCAAAATTTTTTTTTGGCCAAGGAAGATAGGAATCATTAATGCTACATCAATTACAAGTACTTTAGCTCACATAAACAAAATAAAGGTAACCTAGCCAATAATAATCATTATTATATAACCTAACTTCATATTACATTATTGATGCTTCCATGTAGTAGTTCTCAAAGTGCTTTAGCTTAATCTTATTTAATCGGTAGATAACCACAAAAAACAAACAAAAAAACAACAACAACAAAAATTACCTGTAATACTCACACTTTTCTGTTGCAACCCCTAATTATAATAAGTACAGCTTTATTATACTCTCTGCATCTACAGCACTCGGACTGCTTAGTACTTAGACTCAGAAGAATATTTTATGCCAGTGAAATTCTTTACATGTAAATACAGGCATTGTGATTTCGTGCAATTGTGCAAGGAAAAAGAAAAGAAAAATATGGAAGGAAAAAAAACTATGTTAGTTTTTGTCGTTTTGCTGAACTGGGAGATGTCTCTGTGTCTTTAGAGTCACTGCTGCTGCCTTCACTAGACTCGTCAGAGTTGGACAAATCCTCATCTGAATCTTCATCATAATCCACTAAACTCTGCAATGCCTGCAAACAAGAGAACAGTGATCACAACCAGCACGGGCTTCTCTCAGGTGGAAGAGTAACTACTACCTCAGATAGATTGATTTACCACCCTCTATATATAATTTAGATCCTGTTGCTATATTGTTACTAGGTGTACTAACTTGGTAAGTGTGCACTATTTTTTGCCTTTAGGTATATGAATTGTGCATACTAACCACCCTTGGGGAATTGCTATTTTTGAGTTTTAGTTTAATAGAATAGGCCGGATAAAGCAGGGAGCAGGTTATGTGAGGGTCTACTACTCTCTCATATCCACCTATACGGGACCAGCCCTGTCATATAACTCTCCTGCTGCTCTCTCATACCACAGGAATTTACCATAGCTAGCTGCTTTACTGCTTACTGCAGAGCAGCCCACGGTAGAGTTAGATCTGGAGATAACAGCTGGCAGCTACAATGCTAAATTAAACTTGCTGGTGTGCTTCAATTGAATTTTAATTGAATTTTAATTTTGGGCCGGAAACAAGGAAGAATTCGCTTGACACCGAAAATGCTGATAAACAAAGTTGCTAGTGGAAACTGTACGGCCCTTGGGCTTCAGTGCACTAAATGCACCAGTACCCAAGCGCTTATGCTCTAACTATTACATATAATATACATATAGTCTATATATAATATATAATATACATATAGTCTATATATAATATACATATACTAAAGTTAGAATAGAAAAGTAGCGACAAGTGAAGAATCTGCTGATTATTTACACAACGTTTTGAAGACCTTTCACATGATCAATTGAACTATACCACATGACTAAATTCCAGCGCATGTAAGTGGCAAAACTGTGGGTTTTTTCTATTCCCATAGACGTTTGTATTGAGTTTAGGAATAGTACTTTTTCCCGGTTTTGGAATATACTGAGGAATCATTTTTAACTGCTTTCATTAGAGTTTTTTTTTCTTGAGTGGCCAACTCGAGCTTGGACAGACTACATGAACCACTAATACAGAAGAACAACTGAACTTGTTGCAAAAACAAAACAACACTCCAGTCACAGAAACAAAACAACGCTCACAGTCACAGAAACAAAACAACACTCCAGTCACAGAAACAAAACAACACTCCAGTCACAGAAACAAAACAACGCTCCAGTCACAGAAACAAAACAACGCTCCAGTCACAGAAACAAAACAACACTCCAGTCACAGAAACAAAACAACGCTCACAGTCACAGAAACAAAACAACGCTCCAGTCACAGAAACAAAACAACGCTCCAGTCACAGAAACAAAACAACGCTCCAGTCACAGAAACAAAACAACACTCCAGTCACAGAAACAAAACAACGCTCCAGTCACAGAAACAAAACAACGCTCACAGTCACAGAAACAAAACAACGCTCCAGTCACAGAAACAAAACAACGCTCCAGTCACAGAAACAAAACAACGCTCCAGTCACAGAAACAAAACAACGCTCCAGTCACAGAAACAAAACAACACTCCAGTCACAGAAACAAAACAACACTCCAGTCACAGAAACAAAACAACACTTCCAGTCACAGAAACAAAACAACACTCCAGTCACAGAAACAAAACAACACTCCAGTCACAGAAACAAAACAACACTCCAGTCACAGAAACAAAACAACACTCCAGTCACAGAAACAAAACAACGCTCCAGTTAAAAAGCAGTCTCACTCAATCTTGATCCCCATCTAGGAACTAACACTCAGCAACGAACACACTTACCGGACTCAAAATGGGTACAGGACGATCACCATCACCGTCCGCCACAAAAGACGTTCGGCTCATGACAGTGGCTGGCTGGGGGCTGTAGGAAGACGCAGAGAGAGTAGAAGGGGCAGGAGAGATTGACCCGAAGTAGTTGTAGTAGAGTGAAGTGTTGCTATTGGTTTGAGTCATGGAAGGAAGTAGAGACGGAGGGAAAGAGGAACCGTGCCAGGAAGTATTGGAGGTGCTCGTGGAGAGTGGGGGCGGCGGGTGAGGGGCCAGTGCAGTGGCAGTTGCGGTGGTCGGGACAAACTCCTCCTCTTCATCATCAAACCACGCCTCTTCTTCCTCCTCCATCTGCCTGGGGTCTCTCTTGTATCGTGTTTCTACAACGATTTGGCCCATTACCCTAATGCACAACAACAACATGAACTATACGGAGGGTGTCCATTAACACAGAGAGAGGATAACCTTCAAGGTGTACATTAACAACAACTAAATAAAATGCCATCGATGTAAGCCCATTTAGTTGGACTGTCAGAGCCAGGAAAACAACAATAACAACAACAAAAAACAAACCACCAAAAAAAAAAAAAAAAAAAAAAGAGCAAACAAAAAATTGCTGGAAATCATTGACACTATGTATCTGAACTTAGTATAATGTTGCACTATATTTACATCATGCATTGCTTTTAGAGTCGTTCTAACAATTCCATGACCAGCAATAGCCTGACCACTCCCCCATCCACCCACTCACCTCTTCTTGTTTTCCTTGTCATACTTGTTCTGCTCGTACTTCAGTTTGAGTTCCTGAAAAGTTTGTGTGTAATCCAAGCTCTCCAGAGTAGACATGAACTTCTCAACTGTGTACTTGACCAGACTCCTGATGTTCTCCTACGATATAAACACATAAAATTATAATAATAAATAAAATAAAAGGCTGCACAAGACAAAGCCAATAATTGTACACATGTACAAACTCTCACACCTTTTTAATATACTCAAAGAACTCCAGGATGGCAGAATTGACAAGGTTGTAGCGTCCGTTGGCCATGAGAGTGTCGAAGATGGGGCCGAAGAGGTTCATGTAGATGATGTGACTGTTGAAGATCTCGTCCTTCAATTCCACAACTCTACGACACATCCTCAACGCAGCTACAGACGAGAAAACAGAGTGGTACTGTAACAGCCAGACTACAAAAACTACTACACCTTCATACCATGGAATTAACAACAAATTGCAATATGCTTAAAAAGTATTTAAAAGTATAATATGGACGCAGCTCTAAACTTTACTCGGCTCTAAAGATAAACGTTATATTATAAATACTTTAATGCTGCCTATAAGAAAAATTGTGTTTGTGCCACTGTTGTACTTCCTTTATAACAATAAAAAAGAATAGCAAAATTTTCTCGTTCTAATAGCCAATATTGTTAATTAAAACTTAACTTGTTGTTTTAAAAAACAATATTGGCTGTTAGAATGAGAAAAATTTGCTATTATTATAATTATTTCAGCCGAGAATGACCTATTCAATAAAAAAAAAGAGAAAAGAAGCAAATGACGATTCCTTACCCAATACCAGGTGTCCGTGAGAGGAGGTCACGAGTACAAGTACTCTGGAGAGAATGTTCTTGTCGATGATGTACGTTCTGATGTGCTGGTCATGCACACGCACACACAGCAACAAGATGTCCAGTATATGGGACAATAGAATGGCATTCTGGGAGGTGTCTATACAAGTAACAAGAATGAGCGTGGTTAAAAAAAGACATTAGAAGTAAGGCACAAGATAATCCCATCATAGTACTTCAAGCATCAGAAGCTACTGCAGCAGGAAATTGTGAAACTAATTCTGGTATCTTAATAGTCAGATATAGTTGTTGTTTTTTTTTTTACAATTGTTAATTTTTAACAGTAAGTCATGTGACTAGAGCAATGAATGCCTTGCACAATTAGTTATGGAATATTCTAGAAGAACAAGGCACGAAGTAAACTATATGTGGGTGTGGCCTAATGCCTCACACGAGAATTCACTGCTGGGAGTTTCAGAGAAAGGACACTGGTATGCACACACACACACACACACACAAACAGTTGGACAGAGTCAACCATAACCATACTAATTACCAAAAATAGACAGTTCAAAGAAAAAAGCTAAGTCTCATTCTGAAGGTGAAAAAACAACAACTTTTCTTCTTTATCAAAAAGACAACTCATCCAAGGAGTTTACAAAGCTAAGCCTAGCCCAGTTGCCACGCCCCTACCTACTCTACATGAAGCTTTACCCTACCCTAGTTTACCTTTGCTGATTTTGTCGTCTGAAGTCTGAGCCATGAGAGGAGCCAGAAGGCGGGGGATGCAGTTCTCATAAAAATACTTGAAAAATGGAGTCTTATCTGCTGCTTGCTACAAACAAATAAAACAAAAAACAATGTTAGCAACTAAATATTTGATAATAAATGTTAATTGATAGCAAATAGAATGATAAACAACGAGAGTCCCAGCAAAACAAATGCTTGATAGGTTGACAAGGTACTAATTAATTCAATTTTAAACATACACAAGAACACCGCTACAAGAACAAGTTCATTTTTCAATCAGCCACTCAGACGAGAAAGAGATTCTAAATCAGAATCAATACTTAGGCTTTAGTTAATTCTTTATAACGACTATTGAGTATTAGTGACTCAACAGCCAATAAGCAATAGATACTATCTTCCCACACAACAACAACAACAACAACAACACGGTCCTAGCTACGGCAAGTATCGCACCACAACCGAGTCCGTCGCCGACTCCAGCGGCATGCAGTCTGGGTTGATGAGACTCTTGATGAGTGTGACCAGCTGCACGTCAATTTCTATGGAAACAAACACCCACTCACAATAATTCATGAAATGAATGGTGCCAGCTATTAGCACATATGTGACTGGTTTTGGGAAAATCGGCCTAAACGCGGCATCTAAAGTTTTCTAATTTACTCTACCAGTAGGCTGCACGGGGCCTTGGGATGCCGTAATTTGGAAGCTGTAGCCCAAGCCGTCTTCGCCCTATGCACTACAACACTTCAGTATTTTTGCTAAACTTATTATTGCTGATTTCGGAAAAAAACGCCGGGTAAAGGCTTTGCTAAGGTCAGGGGCGTGCCTTGTGTCCGTATACTATTGCTGCGTGTCTCCGGGACACTATGGAATAAACCGGTTACAGGCGGATTGAAAGAAGTCTAAATGGCTTAATGCAGGGCTCCTTAAGAAACTATGATGGCGAGAATTGCGTGAGTACGTGAATTATGTAGAATAGTAAGTGAATTAGTTAGCTACAGTTTTTTCCCCACTGTTAGTGAAAATCCCGTCAAAAATTTCTTAGCAACTCTCCGTACACGAGTCCAACCGGCTAGAAAAAAATCGACCCATAAGGCTTTACCCGGGGATACTGAAAAAAATTGTTTGCAGCGTTTAGGCCGATTTCCCCAAAACCGGTCACATATGAAAGTCTTATGAAACTTTATTAAATGCACACCATTTATATTTAATTAATACTTCTGAAAATTGTAGGGTTAAAAACAACAACAAAATATATAAGTAAGAAAAAAAAAAAAAAACCCTTGGGGCCAACTAACTAATGGTTGACTATGCATAGAATAACTAAGTAACCGCAGACACTGGAAACAAAACCTTCTACCCTACATTGCTCTCTCCCTTTACTTTTCACACACACACACACAAATAAATAAATCAATAAATAAAACACAAAGCATCACAATAAAACCTGTACCTGTAAACTCTCCGTCCACGAGCAGACTGATGACGATATTCATGAGTTGACCATCCTACAACCACAACATACATTCAATATCACTCAGCAGTTAGTGTGATGACCACACTTTACCTCATTTGCTGAATCTTTAGTCTGTAAGATATGTTCCATGAGGATGCTAGAGTTGAACTCCACAATGAGATTGAGGATGTCTACCGCAGCCGAGACCACAGACACATCCTCATAAACCTTTCAGAGAAGAACAAAACAAGAGTAAAGAGATTCAGCCATTCTTGGCCGAAATAATTATAATATTAATATTAATTCTAACAGCCTATGGGAGGTAAAAAAAATATATGTGCATACTGTGCACCAGTACTTGTCTGTCTGTCAGGTTTTAATTATACACGTAATTACATATCTGTCTGCCAGAGATTCCATCAACAGTGGATCAGCGTGAATGTGTGAGAGTTGCCGTATCTATTTTGTCTGTCAGTCTATTGAGAGATATTAAAGAATACTGTAGCTTAGAGGGTAGTATCTCACTGGAATACTCCAACTATATCTAAGAGGGTAGTATCTCACTGGAATACTCCAACTATATCTAAGAGGGTAGTATCTCACTGGAATACTCCAACTATATCTAAGAGGGTAGTATCTCACTGGAATACTCCAACTATATCTAAGAGGGTAGTATCTCACTGGAATACTCCAACTATATCTAAGAGGGTAGTATCTTACTGGAATACTCCAACTATATCTAAGAGGGTAGCATCTCACTGGAATACTCCAACTATATCTAAGAGGGTAGTATCTCACTGGAATACTCCAACTATATCTAAGAGGGTAGTATCTCACTGGAATACTCCAGTAAATATCTAAGTGGCTCTAATACACATGAGATTCTTCATTTGAACTTAAACCCCCCCCCCCCACACACACCGAATCAAACTTTAATCTAACTTCTAGTTTTACACTACGGGTGACGCCTCTTGAAATCAAGCTGCGATCATGTGATCCAACCACTTACCAGCATTCCCTCAATGGCACCCAAGAGCCCATACTCCTTCATCTTCAAGAAGAAAGCCGTGCGGTCTTTCTTCTCCAGAGACAGAGAGAACACACTGATCTCTCTCAGCAGCAACACCAGTTGGCGGAACTTGGCGTCAGTGGTGGATTCTTTGCAGAGGTCAGAGAACAGCTCCTGCAGGAAGGTGTGGTCTTGCTGGATCAAGTTCACTATCTCCGCCTTGTTAAAGAGGACGATGGAGTTGAGGGCAGACATCATGTTCTCTTCAAACAAGGAAGGAGTGGGGAGGATCACTTCTTGGATGTATTGGATCCTTGGATGTAGAAAGAGAGAGAGAGAGAAGGGAGAGAGAGGAAATCAAAGGTTTTTCTATAGCCCCCAGTCAAATATATATAAATATGTTCAAGACATTACATTGAGATTAGGTATCAGTTATTTTATGTTAAAAAGGAAAAATAACACAAAAACAAAAGCAAAAAGAATAAAAAAGTTTTACTTTGCAGCAATGATAACAATCAAACTCACGGGTTCATAGAATTACTATAATACAAGGCAATAAATTAATTCTTATTTTGCAGTAAATGCAATCTTCCCGTTAAAATTGGAGGTTTTTATGGTCACATTATTTGATAAGGAAAGGGAACAAATAATTTCAACAACTTTTACGCAAGACTCATAACTGGTGTATAGATCTATCGCCCCCCCCCCCCCCCCCCCCACCCGGAGACCTCACTTGTACGTCTGGTGAATCTTAGGGAGTATCTTTGAGTCGGAGAATGGGACGACCTGCTTGAAGGAGGAAATGGTGGACAAGTACTCGCGATGTCTGGTTGGCTCTGGTTTGCTCGGAGAATATTCCAAACAACCAATCACATCCATCATTGTGGAGTCATCCTGAAACATGATCTAATTAAAAGAAAAAAGAAAAGAAAAAGAAAAAGAAAAAAGAATATAACACTTATTATTCAACGAGTCCACACCAGCACAAACAATAAACAGTTTAGCACATAGCCACAAGTAATATTGAAATGTAAGTTTATAACCTGCTTTATAGTTTGCGTCAGATCTTCCAGTCAAGTATGATTCAATGGGCTTATTGATTTTAGAAAACACACACACGCACAAATATCTTTTTTTCCTTCTTCTATGTTAGTTTATCAGTCCATGGTAACCATGTATGCAGTATAGCAATTGACCATCAATTTTTAAATTTTTTTGTTAACAACCATTCTTGATTCCCTTTAAATTATCAAGAATAGCTTATCTGAAGCACTAGTAGCTCTTGACAACAGGGCACTATGCTACCACAAAAAAAAAAAAAAAAAAAAAAAAAGAGGTAGATATTTGCAATTGAACTTGGTAAAGGATCTTTAAATGACTAAGTTGAACTTTTAGTGACAAAGCTTTTCTCGTAAAGTTTTAAGTCTAATCAATACATACTGTTGTAGTACCACTAAGCCCAAATAGCCGTATTTAGCCACCCGTGCGTGTGCTGATAGGACCACGTACATTCTTAACATAGAATATGCACATACATATAAAATAAACATATAACCTCATTTTCAATTCTTCACCCGCAACACTGTCTTGTTTGCTTCGCTTACCAACAATTACCACCTACCACTTTGAATACAACAGATCTCATATCGAGTTAGAACTATCCAGATGAGACACTCAAACACTCAACATCAATTTCAAATTACTGAGCTGCTATTGTTAAGCAGTGAAAAAAGCAAGACCTGTTTATATTACAGTGCCTTGTTTTAATCCTCACTACCCTCCTCTGACCTACCTGCAGAAGACTGGCGCTGTTGAGCAGGAAGAGAGTCTTGAAGATCTGATAGAGATGGTGGAGCCCTTCCCTGTTCTCCAAGTCCTCACAGATATGGAAGAGATCCAGCAGCTTCGTGATGTAGCCCTCATTTTCGATGCTGTACGCCAAGTTAGTCCGTCGGTTTGGAAAGGTAGAAACGCTGGTGATGATGTTCATGATGTCCTCCAGCTCGCTCAGTTCGCAGCGGGGTAGGTCAGGGATCCACTCGTCAAACCGGTCTGTCATGTCAGCATTGCAGGTCACATGACCTTGAATCTAAGTCCACATGTGCATGCACGATGTTGCGAGATAGATCAATAAAATGTGGATAAAATAAAAGCCAAACTTCATTTTTTAATATTTCAAACAATATCTAAATAACTAAAGAATCAAGAATTAGTTTTGCTCTTAATTAAAAAAGCCAGTAAGTGGTTCATTGTGAATCCACTATATCACTTTTAATTTGTTCCCTTCCTACAATAACAACAACAACAACACACAACTCAGAATTCATTCGTTAGAAGCAATAACTATACACACGAGTGGTTCAAACTCACAGCTCTCATCATATGAATAGTGGGTGCGTAGAAAAGTACAGTGGGTTAATAGTGGGTGGGGTTTGAGTGAATTAGTGCCCTGAGCTAGATGAGTAGGGTATTCATTGCTTGCTTGCCATCATCCCATAGTTGTCCAGCTTTACCAACAACTGTCCATGGGCATTCCTGGGAGGCCCCACCCACTTATATGGGTGTGTACTATAGTCTTATTGTCAAATGAACCCAAAAAGCTGAATACATGTATTCGTGACAGCATCTGGGTAGGTTACTGGAGGGGGGCAATATGATCACAAACACAAAAGGCTAGCATGACTATTCAACCACAAGGAGGGGTTCCTTGCAGTAAAACTTACAAATTTAATAAATTCCTAAATTTTGATGGGACATCCCATGGGACTTTTGTATTGTCCCACGGGACGATTGACAGCGTTACTGGACAACACTCACATTTCAGTATTTTTGTTCAATTTATCATTGCTGATTTCGAAAAACAAACAAACAACAACAAAAAGCAAAAACAAAACAACAACAACAAAAAAAACACCATGTAAAGGAGATACTAAGGCCAGGGGGTGAGTCTTGTATTCCGTATACTATTACCGCGTGTTTCTGGGACACTATGAACTGAACTGGTTGCAGGTGGATTGAAAGAAGTCTAACAGGCATAATGGTGGCGAGAATTGCGTGAGTACGCAGATATGTAGAAAAGTAAGTGAATCAGTTAGCTACAGTTTTCCCCCGCTGTTAGTGAAAAGCCTGCCAACCATACATGAGTCTATCTGGCTAGTGTTTCTAGCCTCGTAGCGTGAGTTCTAGAGCTCGCCAGAGCTTACAACTACACCATAAGCTAGAGCTAACCGATATTTATCCATTTCTGCCCAATTTTTTTTTTGAAAAACAAAAAACAACAACAAACAAACAAAAAACAACAACAACAACAACAACAAAAAAAACAACTTGTAAGGCTATACCCGTGGATACTGAAAAAAATATTCGCCGCAGTTAGATTGATTTTCCCTAAACCGGTCCCACATACCAGCAGGGAGGAGTTCCAACCGTCTAGGCTATGTACCAATATTGTTCATTGTGGCGTTTACAGGTCAAAGGATGTCAACATGAAGTGGATGCTTCAGCTCAAGGACTATAATATATATAATTCCCATCATCACAGTGTTTGTATCTTACAGCCAGGATATATCATCACAATATAAACCACAACATAATTAAATTAGTTCTGATAAATGGCCACATGTACAAAAGGAGAAAAAAAAAAAAAAAAAAAAAAAAAAAAACTTGGTCAAAAATAACTGAAAAATAATACAGTCTGATAGCAGAACTCAGAGCTATAAGGAAAATTACTAGTTTTAACATTTCAGATATTAGGATTTCATGCCACAGAAATAAGTTTTACTTGACCGAGCTAGTTATCATTGCTACGGTCTGAAGAATGAATTAACCAGTTGTTGTTGCCATGGTCCGCCTCTTCACACTCACGTGATGATCTTTTGGAGACCCTTTGCCCACACATTGACTATCCTAAATGCTTGCTAAACACTGCTATACTCACACTGCTGCCTATGCTTTGAGAATGCTTCTATAACACCTCTTGGACAACAAACAAATAATTAATTGCAAATAATTAATTGCAACTCCTCCTTTACCCAGTCCTACCATAGCAACAACGTAATAACCTCCCAATAGAATACAGAAATAATAATAAAGAACAAACAAAAAGATAGCAAAACATAACTTACCTCACGAATCCTTTTCCAAAGATCATCACACCCCTCCTTCTCCTGAAAGCTGAGAGCAATCTCACAAGAACTGTTCTCAGTCCAGACTATCATCAAACCCTAGAAATACACACCACAACACTTACACCATTCTCTCTCTTCCTCTTGACCCTCCTCTCCTTCCCTTTTTCCCCTTCCAAAACCCTCTTCCATCCCACATCAAGTCTAGTTCTGACCAACTTGACTATTGTTGGGCTTCTCCCCTCTCCTTGCCATACACAATCCTTAGCAAAATAAAGAAAGCATTGATCCACTCAAGGGGCTGACGTGCAATGCCATGTACTTTGAACTACACCCACGAACACTGCCAAGCTGCAACAAGCTAAACCAATGAATTCATTGGGCTGCAGAAACTGAAGTTTGTATCAAATAACTATACCACCCACAATTACCTATTTGTAATGCATTACAAGCAGAAACGCTAAATTAAATGAAAAGTTCTCTTGTAAATCAATTTTAATGTTCATTTAGTGGTGTAAAAAGTGACGAAAATTACGATTGCAAAAACATATCCCCCCCCCCCCCCCCGCCCCCACTAGCTCTCTCTCTCTCTTTTTAAAATACCTTCAATTCTGATATGAGTAACCAAGTTTGCCAAATTGACTAGTGCTAAGGTTATGTTAGGCAAGGGATTATCTTCATATAAAATATCCAATGACCAACTGGCAAGGTAACGTTCTTTTCCAGAGCAAGTGCAATTTGCATGAGCCAGCTTGCATAGAAGCCTTCCATTGGCACACTGATTAAACCCTTTATGCACACCATGTGCCTTCTTTCCCACTAACCTACCTCCTGCAAGGTGTACTGGCCCTCTGGCTGCACCTTAGACTGGATAATAACCGAGTTATCATTCTCAGATCTCACTGTGATGGTCAGAATTTCTCCACCTGCTACTTCGATGTAGTCCTTAGACAGAATGCCAGTGCCTACACCGTCCCAAGCGTTACCGTCGGTGAAGGTATACACCTTCACCCTGCTGGTAATTTCCCTAGACATTCCTGGGCTGTCACTTTTGGACAAACCTAGACAGGAGACAAAGAATTTCACACATAAAAAACTCTCAATAATTTCCTCAGCTTTTTTTCCCTCTAACCCGAAGAACAACTCGAATGTCTATTGATGAGCATTAATTGGAATTGTAGTCAATTCGCGCAAGATTATGGGTAATTAGTAAATGAGCTTTGTCAAACCGTAGAGTTACTGTTAAATATCTCATATTTTAAAGCTACAATTTACCATCAAAGCTTCGATTTCTCTACTTCGACATTTGGATCAACTGGTAAAGGATGCAGACGGACTCTATCACGTGAGAGGACACGCGGTATCTCAATTAGTTTGAAGGCAAAGGGGGGGGGGGGGGGATTGATGGAAGTGGCACACGATTCATTAATGCACGAATTAATTTGATCCTCTTGCGTTAGTTAAATTGGCAGGGGTTATTCTGGAGCACTTTTGAGCTGCTCTGGTTATGGCGAGTACTTATTTACTCCTTTGCTAAGGTCCTAGCCCGAGCCCTTCGCGGCTTAGTTTTTTTTACTGTGGCGCTCGGTTATTTGTTTTGACTCGTTTTTAACAGAATGGCCGACCCCCCCGCATTGTTTAACCGGCAGCCACCTCCTTATTAGCTACAGGCTTGGATGAATTTATTTCCCACAGCTCCATCAGGGAATACCTAGCGGCGAGAGTTGGGTCGTGGTGGGAGTTTGACGACGTACTATTGGGTGCAGGTGCACTAAGATGCAATTTCTAAGTGGGTTAAAGATTGTACCAATACGCATGTATTTCTAGACACAATATCATGGGTAGTGCAACAATCCAACAACAGCAGCAGTAATACTTGTGATAGTTAATTCTAGCCACTTCTCAATGAGGGTAAAGGGTCGCTTAACTCTTGTACATACAAAGGGTGCCTTTGAAAGCAGTGAGTGGGTAAAAATCGTCATGCTTTAATTGAATTCGTAATCTTGAAATGGATCCTTGTGTTCGGTGATCTCTGTCGAGTGGTACGTTTCTTGTTACATGGGTCTAGAGTCTGTATTATGGATGTAGATAACGTTTTCGATAAGATTGGAGATTTCGGATTTGCGCAGAAGAAAATATTCTACCTCGTCAACATTCTGGTACATCCTCTGGCAGGTTTTCAAACCCTGCTGATATTTTTCATTGGGTTAGACCCGGACTGGTCTTGCACCGATAGCACAGTGTCGTCCGGCAGTGCCAAGCCACGCCTCTTGTTCGGCTCCATAGACCCCAAAGCTTGTGAATTGTTCGAGAAAGGCCAGTGCAAGCCCATCTTCGAAGACGACTTTACTTCTATTGTTACCAGTGTAAGTAGGGAGAGATTCTTATTCAGATTGAAGGGATACTTCTGCTTGCTTTCTTACAAGTTGTAGTGTTGAATATGGATCGGTTTTATTATTGTGTTTGTGTTGAACAAATTTTACTCATGACCAAGATCTTAGTTGCTTTGATAGCATGTATGATGGTTTTTGCTCCTGTTGCCATTCTTGGATGTGGTAGTTATCCACCAGAAGGTGTGTAAAGCTTCAGGCATAAAATTAAGTTGAGCTCTTGAAGCCGAACTTATAAAAAAAAAAAGGCAACCAAGGAAAACTTAACTTAATGTATGTATAATTAGAATGTTAAACTGAAATTTTAAAAGCAGTTCGTAGGACATGGTGCAGCATTTTGATGTTTGTTTGTTGGATCTTCTTAATTTAATAGCACTAAAATTTTGATTGCGTAAATTGCAAGCGCTAACTTTGTTAATTTTTGGGAACCACTTGTTTCTAAGTAACCATAACAAATTTCCAGTTTTACCATTATGATCATCATTACACTACTGATATGCTACATATAATTATTCTTTTTGTACACTTCCTATGTGCTCACTTGCTTACCGATTGTCTATACATACTATAATACACTTGTGTGTCAGTAATGATGACAGTGCGTGCGTGTGTGTGTATTCATAAATAATTTATTAGCTGAGTTTGATTGGTAAAGTGTCGGCAGTAACAAAAACTATGGTGTTGTGTATATTCTAGTAAAGCTGAGGTGGTTGGTAAAGTGTCGTCAGTAATGACACCAGCAGTGGTATTTGTATTCATGAATATATGGGTTAAGGAAGAAAAAAAGTTGACGTGATGCAAATTGGTAGAGGATAATAACAATGGATGATACTGCACTCCTAATTTGCAATAGTACATTAGGCGGGCGGGGTACATGCCTGCTATTATTATTATTATTATTATTCATTATTTCTTTCTCAGCCTTCTTGTACTTATTAGATGTATTCTCTCTCTTTCACAGGCTTTTTTAAACAATACAGAATTAAAAATATTTGGTCACCACCGGGAATTGAATCCAGGATAGGACTGCTTGCTCACCGCACAAGTGCTCTGCCACTGAGCTACAACAACCAGCCGCCAGAGCGCTTGTGCATTGAGCAAGCGGTCCTGGGTTCGATTCCTGGTGGCGACCAAATATTTTTAACTCTGTATTGTTTAAAAAAGCCTGTGAAAGAGAGAGAATACATCTAATTATTATTATTATTATTATTATTATCAAGCGAACGAGATACTATTAGGGGTGGACAATTGAAAATCGGGTATATGTTCAATGTATATATTATATATGTATGGATTGTACGTATGCCCCTTAAACGCACGCGCAGGCTTTTTTCTCCAAAACCCCCGGCTTTTTGGGCTTACCCCCAGTTTTGTCTGGTACTAAAGCGGTAAGCAAGCCTTATTTTAGGGTTAGGCTCAAAACTGTATGAAGTGTCCCTAGAAATACTTTTCTTTTCCAAGTCGCAATAAGTTGTTGCGAGTGGTTACTATGGCATTGAAATCCTTTACCAGATGTAAATTAAAAAACACGGCCGTTTTTATTCAGAATCGTTGTCAACTGGTCTGCCGTTTTTTTAAGCATCTGAGTGCTTGTCATGAAGAGCCACTGGTAGTAGTGAATACAAGAAGATACTATTACTCGGGGAAAACTGACGCTTTTTGTAATTGTTACCTAAATTAAAAAACAACAACCACATTTTTGTAGCTGAGTCAGAGTGCTTGTCTTCAAGAACTGCTAACAATTCAAATAGTCTGAATGGCTTAAATTCAGGAATTGAGGTAAGAGAGTACTTTTGTATTTGTCTGCTAAAATTAGTAGTCAACTGCTCTTTATTTAAAGCTTTACAGCCAGTAGATAAGTGAGGTGGTGTGATAACAGAAAAGAATGGTGCGGTGAGGTGGCTGAGGGTCTGACTCTAAGAGCTGGATCTGCCAAAAAGATATAATTAAAGAACAGTTAAAGGTAGAGGAGCACATGGACACAACGAAGAGAAAGTGCAGATATTGTGAGGATCAAATCTGTGAATGAATATACTGGTTTGCATGAACTAAGCTAAAATCAATTATGTAGCAGTACTGTGGTTTATGTAACCTAACTAGGCAGGCTCACTCGATATTTGTGCTCGAGCACACCACTAGTTATTCTTATTATTTACTAGTGGTGTGCTTGAGCACAAATGGTGAGCGAGTCTAAAACTGCACTATTGTTAAATGATTGATTATACCTTCTACTAAAGTATAGTCGAGTTTTTAAATTACGTATATACGGGTAAAGGGTAAAGGTATTCAACGCCATAGTAACCACTCCCTGCAACTGTTTGAATTGAAAAAAAAAAGAAAAAAAAATCAAGTCACATTATTTAAACTTTTTCTTTGCGATATTCTTAGTAGTAGCTGTAACGCATAATACTTTCACACAACTGAACATACCTACGCAAGACTTACCTTCGTTGTTAGTCTAGTGGACAATGAATTTCAAGTAAATACTGTCGCATAGGGCTTATTATGATAAATAGCTATTAACTTACCACCGCCACTAATTCGAATAGAAATGGAGCTCCCGTAAGTTTTTGGGTTTTAATTGCACCCAGCAAAAGAATTCAAAGCGGTAAACAATTCAATCTCTAGTATGATAAGGGTATTGATCGATAAACCAGAAGATTCTTTTTAGCGAAGTTTGGGATGGGGTCGAACATCTAGCTAACACAACAATACGGGAGGGTCAAAGTACAAAATGACATACGTACGTCCACACACATGTATAAACAAACAAATATCCCCGATTTTCAATTGTGTTACCCTTGAGAGTGTCTCGCTCGATTCGCTCGCTCGCCAATTATTATTATTATTGTTGTTGATATTATTGTTATTATTATTATTATTAATATTTGCATATTTTATTGCATCAGAAATCTTATGATGTAGAATTCAGAGCATAGCTTAATTTGCATATTATGTATCACACTTCACAATGTGTTGACCAACATGGCGGTTATTAGTTTGTTGTTGTTTTAAAACAGACATTATCAATATAACACTGATGTGTGTGTGTGTGTGTTTGTTTGACAGTGGAATCTCATTTGCTCCAAGACAAACTATCCATACCTGTCACAATCAGTGACATTTCTGGGCGTGCTTCTGGGGGCGTGGCTATGGGGGATGGCTGCCGACAAGATAGGCCGTAGGAAGGTCCTGTTGATATCAGCAAGCCTTGTTACAGTGTTTGGGATTTGCACGTCCATTTCCATAGGGTTCTACTCATTTGCTTTCTGCCGTCTCTTAGTAGGGATAAACCTGTCGGGAGTGATTCTCTCTTCGTACGTCTTGAGCTTGGAAATAGTTGGGGTGTCCGCTAGGAAGCTGGCGGGATTGTTTGGGTCGGCAGTGTATGCCCTGGGTTACCCCATGCTCGCCGTGCTGGCCTATTACATTAGGAACTGGAGACTTCTCACTCTCGTGGTTTCCGTGGGGTTTTCATCCATCTTGGCTTTGTACAGGTAAGGCATTAAGTGTGAATAGCTTGGAAGTTGTGGGTTTGTCACAGGTCATAGATCAGAGGTCGTGGGTTGTCGTAGTCCAGAGGTCGTGGGTTGTCGTAGCTCAGAGGTCATGGGTTGTCGTGGCTCAAAGGTCCTGGTTTGTCATAGGTCAGAGGTCGTGGGTTGTCGTAGCTCAGAGGTCGTGGGTTGTCGTAGTCCAGAGGTCGTGGGTTGTCGTAGCTCAGAGGTCATGGGTTGTCGTAGCTCAGAGGTCGTGGGTTGTCGTAGCTCAGAGGTCGTGGGTTGTCGTAGCTCAGAGGTCGTGGGCTGTCGTAGCTCAGAGGTCGTGGGTTGTCGTAGCTCAGAGGTCGTGGGTTGTCGTAGCTCAGAGGTCGTGGGCTGTCGTGACTCAGAGGTCGAGGGTTGTCGTGACTCAGAGGTCGAGGGTTGTCAGAGGTCGTGGGTTGTCGTAGCTCAGAAGTCGTGGGTTGTCGTAGCTCAGAGGTCGAGGATTGTCGTAGTTCAGAGGTCGTGGGTTGTCGTAGCTCAGAGGTCGTGGGTTGTCATAGGTCAGAGGTCGTGGGTTGTCGTAGCTCAGAAATCGTGGGTTGTCGTAGCTCAGAAGTCATGGGTTGTCAGAGGTTTTGGGTTGTCGTAGTCCAGAGGCTGTGGGCGTAACTCAAAGGTCAGAGTACGGTTGACTGATGCCAGTGACAATCCTGATGCAAACTGTCAACATTGCATATGGCAGGGATAGGGGGGAGGGGGGGGGGGGGTTGAGAGGTATAAGATTCAAGGAGAAGTTTAAGGTTAAAGGAAAAGTATAATGTATTAAATCAATGAAGGTGGTGGTTTTGTATTGATGTGTTACCAGTAAGTTTCTAATGGAGTATTTGTTTTTTTGTATTATTATACCACCGTTCAGTATTATCCCAGAGTCTCCGCGATGGCTGCTGGTGAGTGGGAATCCAGCTGAAGCCAGGCGTGTGCTAGAGTGCATTGCTGCAGGCAACGGCACTAGCATGCCTAAGGGGGAGTTAAAGTCTGGGATGGTGGGCTCTACTGAGAAACCGTCGATGAAGGATTTGTTCACCAAAAGAATCGTCAGACACAGGACTCTCCGATTGCTTCTTATATGGTAAGGGTGGCTGCAATATTTTTCATGTCTTGTGCGTGATCTTGTTTAGTTTGATCGAGATAAGGTAAATAACTTATATTCAATGGCTGAAATAATTATAATAATAGCAATTTTAACAGCCAATATAATTAATTATAACTTATGCACTTATTCTTAATAGCACTGCTAGATCTTCTTACAATTGCATCATAGCAGCCTAGAAATTAATTAGTTTGTGCCCCTTGCAATTAATTCTAGGGCCATCAACAACTTTGATTACAAATACATATCAAAATTTAACACGAACATCTTGAAAATTGGGAAGTTTTCACAGCAGCACTGATCAGTCAAGGTGTCACTTTCAGAACCTTTTTGACCATCCTTTGGTTCTGTGTGATCCTAGTGTGTGTTGTAAGCTCGTGTTAGTGTGATAGTCTCCACTACTGGTGGGGAATGTGGCACTACTTGTGCTGGATGCAGTACACACACACAAAGTCAAGTGCTAATTTTCTTGCTGTTGCTAGGCGGTCACGCGCACCTGGCAGAGCCAGGATGCTTGTGCATTAAACAGGCACTGTGAGCTGTGCAAGCAAAGCTCCTGGAGCCGGGCTAGGAACTCGCAGGAGAACAGGCCTTTCCTCACAGCAATTGGTGTGGGCACCCGAAGTCCCACCTGGACCATTGCTGTTGCTTGAGAAAAGGCCTTGAATTTGCACCCCAGCAAATGCCAGGTCCCAATCACAGCTGGGTGGACTGGTGGGAGGCAGAAGAAGAAAAATCAGTTGGAAACACACACACACACACACACACACACACACACTTCAGATAGTGACTACACTCTGTGTGTGTGTGTGTGTGTCAGGTTCTCAGTGTGTTTGTCCTACTATTGCCTGACAATGAACAGCAGTCAGTTAGGCAAGAACGTGTATGTCAGCTTCTCTCTGTCAGGACTCATCGAGCTGCCCTCTCTCTTCATGGGCTACAAAATGCTGAGCTAGTAAGTTTCTCAATTATTGATTAATTGACTTGCAGCATCACCTGATACACTCTCTTGTATTTTTGCCATTTAAATGCAGCCTTGTACTGTATGTATTTTGAGAATGAATTTGAATTGGTCACATGATACACACGATGATGTCACTACAATAATAACACTATAGCTATGGAGTGTTCTTTTATTTATTTATTTATTTTTTGGTTTTATGATATGATGTAACTAAACTAAATTGTAAGAGGATATAAGAATGGATAAAAATATCTTGTGCTACTGTGTTCCTAATTAGCAATGCGAGTACAAAATTTTTTTTATAAGATGAGGGTTAAAAATTGTGAGTGGCACATTTAAAAGTACTAGCAAATACCCAACCACACAGTAGCACTTGATGCTTTAGCTCATTTGCTCTTTTTTTTTCCTGAGCCCATTCAGCTCTCTCTTTCCCTTCCTCCTTTGTCTATCTCTTTCTGCTTCTCAGTCTCTCTGTCCTTCTATCCATGATTGTGGACTTGGGTTTGTAAAACTGCTGCCCCTTTTGAAACTTTCGCCATTTTTCCTCACCAATTTCACCTGCTTTTAGCTAAGATAGTTGTCTTTCCTTAATCCTCACCTTCTCTTATCTCTATTGTCATCGTTTTCTTGATCATCTCTACTGAAATTGATGATGCTTACTCATTCATTTTGTGGCAATGCTGTACCAACCTGACTCAGCTCATGAATTATTCATGAACACACACCGTTGTCTGACACACAAGCGTATTATTAGACAACTTAGTAGACTATGGCTACCTAAAAAATGCAATATACACTTAATAATACCTTGCCTGATTTTTTTTATTACTTCCATGTCAAATTTTTCCCTCTCTGACATTTTTTTAAATGTGTGGTAGTATTGGGAGGACTAAGACCCATGGCGGGTTCTTGCTGGTGGCTGGTGCTGTGGGCATCCTCCATTCTATCCTGTACTGGGCAGGTAAGAAAATGGTAGGAGTAGACTTTGTTAAAGATTTTCCAACGCTGGAGTGAAATCTTGGAATTAGTAATGTCCTAAATGGTGGGAATGTCGTCGAGTAAAATCAGAACTCATATCAGAAATATGGCATGATGTGTTCCATTTTTATTTAAGTTCGTAAATATTTTTTCTTATCTGTGGCACAAATTCATAACACTCGGGGGACCTACATGTACTAACCTGTTATTCTAGTATTCTCTGATCTTTGCTCATTCCGCCCAGCGCGTGTTTGCTAATTTTGCATAGCTGGTACCAAAGTTTATTCATAAGATGACTTTGCAGTCTTGTGAACTCGTTTACTTTGGGTTATGCCCTGGTAAAGTATCGTCAAAGAGCCAAGGTGCTTGGTGCTCCATAACATACTAATTGCAGCTGGCTTAGTGGGCACACTTGTTGTTGAGCTGTCAAGTACACTTTATCATACCAGAGTAAGAAATGTCAACTGTCAAGCATTTAATATATTTGTAGCAGGTTTGTTCAATCTGTCCAATCAAATTAGCTCTATTCGGGGTAAATATATTTGTGAATGAGAGAACCGTCCAATTGAAAACTAGTTTTTTATGCATTTCCTGTAGCTTAGAGCCACACCCACGGTGAAAGTTGGTTGCACCCCTTTATTCGGTTGCTAAGAAATACTGTCCTCAGTCCTCAGTTATGTAAATTTCATACTGACTTCCGTGTCGTGGTGTAACAGCTATACGTGAATCCTTGTTCGTATAAAGCGTCTGGTTTCTTCATGGTGTGTCTCTTTCAGTGTAATGCACACAATATTTATGTAACCGTGTTCTTGTGTGCCTTCAGGTTCAGGATATTTGGGCATCATTGCTGCCTTCATAGGAAAATTTTCCGTGGCAGCTGCTTTTGGTATCATCTATTTATACACGGCTGAACTGTATCCCACTCAACTCAGGAATGTGGGCATGGGGATGTGCTCGCTCAGTGCTAGGATTGGCGGGATAGCTGCTCCGATGGTTCTTTTGACTGTAAGTTTTTTATTATTATTAATCGGGGGTGGGGGGGGGGGGGGGGGGGGGGGGTGGGGTGGATGGGGAAGCTTGCATTTAAAAGCTGTGCCTCTTGCACAATAGCTCCACCTGTAGACCACATGTCTTGCTCCCAACCTCAAGCAAAGCAAAGTAATGTCAGGTGTTGGAAGTGAGCTATAATAACCTCTTGGGTAAAGGGGAGCATTTATACCTGTTGGAAAACCCTCCTAACTTCTCCAATTAGTTTTCTGCATGAAGCTTTCTTGATGTCTTTTAAATTACAGCTGACCATCATAAAAAAAAATTTCAATTTTCACTAACCTATATGTGGTGGGATCGGGACGAAGGCTCAAGTAGCTCGAGAAGGCCAAGGGTAGGCTGCCACCCGAGAAGTACAACCAGCTCCCTCCCGATTGACAAGGGTTCCAATCTTGTAATAAGGATAGATTAGGCAAAAGTACAACTGAGTGGGACTCACGTGGGAAGGCCATTATATAGAAAACCCTCCAACGCATGCCCAAAGCATGAAATGATACAAATTATGTGATGCATGAGGCGCTGCTGGACTAAGTATTGTTTCAAAAACAAATAGCTAATATGCACAAACAAGTAAGTGTGGATAATGTGCTGATGAATATTAATGAAGGTGGTGTGTCATATGTGTTTGTCTGTGTGGGAGATGGCAGGACCGTTCTACCACACTATAGTTTAATTCACAATAACTGTCGTGGTTTTATGTAATTTAATTTATTGATTTTATGCGTGACATCATGGATCTGATCACATGTGTGTTTATTAGAGTGTGCGATTCTCATGCTGAAAAAAATGTCTGTTGTGAATAAAAGATAATTATTGAGGGAGTAGAGATTAAGAATATCCAGTTTCCCTGAGCTACCACAAGCCCAGAGTAACTTATTTTACCTGATTGGCACAAAGTCAAGAATGCCACACGTGTAGCTTAATTAGCTGGGCGATAGCGAAGTTCATATCTATGTGCTCTATGATAAACATATTTTTCCCTATAATCCTGAGATTGAGGCAATTAACTTTCATTTCCCAATAGCCTGTAATGTCCTCTCTCATTCTGTTTGCAGGTTCATTTGGATCGAGGCCTTCCCATGTTGATTATCGGCTGTTTGTGTCTGCTGTCTGGTATTGTGGGTCTCTCCTTACCAGAGACCAAGGACAAGCCCATGGTGGATACAGTAGCAGAGTTAGAAAACCAGAACAGCATAACGGCATAATCAAACTATCAGACTTCTTTTTTAATTTTTTTTAAATTCTTGCAGGATATGATATGTATAATATTGAGACAAATATGATGATCACGATAACTACTCATTTAAATTTCCTGGTGTTAATTTATAGGCCAGCATAAGACTAACTTTTTTGCCTTGTGGGACTGAGTAAGGTGCTTATACTTTTATAGTGAAACCTAAACCTCTGATCATAGGGAGCTCTCTGACATGAAAATAACCTCAATTTAGCAAAATAATGTTTCGTTCTCCAATAGAAAATGCATTACTTGTCACCTCTTAGCACACTACATCTTGTTTGTGTATGAAAGTTTGGTCCCAAATTGTCCTCAGTTTAGAAGAGGCTTTACTGTTAATACTTTTATAATATGGCTAAAAAATAAATGAATGAATGAATGACAAATCGACTACAATAACTCTCGCGCATGCACAATGAGGGTTAATAAGCACAACAGTTTCTTCAGTAATGTGGACTAACGTATCCTTGAAATTCACTCAAAACTCGGCTTGCCAATTTTAAAGTTTCTTCATTTCACAAACACATGGAATGACGGAATATAACATGAGTAGCTGGTCACAATTTTTACCGAGGTTTTTAACACCTCGTAAATATAAGACGGAGTGAGGATACCCTCTAGTGTGTGTAGTGTTCAATTGGTAAAGGGTCATGAAAGTGGTGACTTCTTCGCACGGACTCCATGTCCCTGAGAGTGTCCCTGCTCTTGCTAGAGAGGTCACAGTGGTATTCGGGTATTGTGCTGTACGAGTCATTGCCTTCCATGTGTCCGCGAATCTGTGCTATGACCAGAGGGTAGCTGCTCATGACTTTAGACAGAATGAACTTCGGAAGACCTCGCATGTCCATCTGTAGCTCAAATACAAACACATGCACACACACACACACACAAGAAGAAAATGCAAATTAGGAGAGTGTCATTTCTATTCAGGAGAAAGTTTCTAATTATTATATTGACAGGGAGTTTCTCTTCCTACACAATAAGAAAGTGTTTTTGCCTTTTGCCTTTGAAAGTGTTTTTGCAGTATTATTAATATTAAATAGGAGGATAGAGTGCCATTTCTTTACAGTGAGGAAGTTGCACTTGAAGAAATTTTTTTCTTTCTGTACAGAAAAGAAGTTCATTATTGTAATGGAAAAAGGAAGTCTTTGCCTATTAAAACCAGTACAGTAGTGTTAAAGAGTATACATTAGTATAAGTTCTGGTAGCTGTCAATGCTGATAGTTATCAAAACACACTGCCGGAAAAAGAGTTATTATAGGTAGCCAGTTTAAATGCCATTTGGATCTTAATGTCAACATCTAGATGTTGTTCATCACTCTGCAATCCCTCAGAAGTCGATTATTGTAAACATTCCATGTGAGCTTATGACAGCATTACATTAAGTAGGAAAGAGATTATGTTGGGGGAGGGAGGGAGGGGATCTATAGGTGGGAGGGGATCTATAGGTGGGAGGTGATCTATAGGTGGGAGGAGATCTATAGGTGGGAGGGGATCTATAGGTGGGAGGGGATCTATAGGTGGGAGGAGATCTATAGGTGGGAGGAGATCTATAGGTGGGAGGGGATCTATAGGTGGGAGGGGATCTATAGGTGGGAGGGGATCTATAGGTGGGAGGAGATCTATAGGTGGGAGGAGATCTATAGGTGGGAGGGAGGGAGGGAGGGAGGGATGGAGGCAAGAATAGAGTGTATGTATTTACGGCACACTTTCCTAGAAATTGTCAAAAGGGACAATTTTATGTGTCCACGTGAAAGACATAGTTGCTACCAGCAGAGCTAGAGATCATATAAACTACACATATAAACTATACAAAGAATGACTGACAGTACAACAACTGGTTTTACCTGTTCATGTTGACCACTAAACCATTGGGTGAGATGAGGTTAGATAAGAGTGTAATAATGGTATGCTATTAGCATTTAAGCAAACCTATACTCTTCTCAGACTTATGAACTTAAACACCATGACATGTTTGGGGAAAAAGTGAGTCAAAATTAGACTGAGAAGAGAAAGGTTGTGTTCCCTCTTCCAACTCCATGCTGGAAGATGATTTATTTTCTTTTGTTTTTTTATTGAACCAAAAAAATTGCTATTTAGATAGTAGTTTTACAGGCCATCCTACTCATCATCATCAACACTAAAGGGCATACTTATTTTAAAGCTAAATTGGACTCACGATGAGAAGGCTCATGGCTAGTGTGACCTACATTAACATACCATAGCTACTATTGTGCACTTGTTGGCTAGTCAATCCAGTGATAGTTCATCATCATCATCATCATCATCATCATCATCATCATCATCACCATCATCATCATCATCATCATCATCATCATCATCATCATCATCATCATCATCATCATTTATTGGGTGCCACTGGTTCTCTTCCCTCTCAGTTACTATACACTCCCTATGCTATATTAATTCTGCACCAGTTGGTATTTGGATATGTAATTATGACAGTAATAGGAAGAAATACAAAATGAAAGGGAAAAAGAAGAAAAAGAAAAGAACCTAGAGAACTCAAGAGGGCTAGCTTCACATAGGTCAGGCTTCTAAGACCACCAGAGAATAACATGGCAATATTAGCACTAACAGCACATGGCATTAAAATACAGTTCTAGAAGACATAAGGTGAAATAAAGTTAGAGAAATGGGTAGTGTTACAATAAAATAAAGTGTGACATATTAACAATGAGGATTGTATTATGTTAGTGGATGGCTAAACGAACAGTAGAATCAATTGGTCTGGTTCCTATTAATGATTATTGTTAATAATTATTACATCACATTATCATTATAGTGCTATTAATACACATTGGCACATCTCACATGAAAATAGAATGCTGCCATAGTCTTGGAGGTATTTCCTTGGTATGGCTCAAGAATGAAACCAGTTCCTCTCTTTACCTGATGTTTACAATAAGCATTATATAGCTATCAGCTGAAAATGTTTGTAACTTTATTTCCTCATACATTTATTCTTGGAATGTTCTTCTTTAATGGGTGGGCTTCATCCTCTACTGAAACTTGAGATTGAATGTACTTTCCATCCTGTACATCATCATGTATCATAAAGCAAAAACTTCTTCACTCTATTTTGTGATATGAACCCTTTACCTTATACACACATGTGTTAAAGTAGAGCATATCTCTCCTGATTTTGTATAGACACATACCACTGGTTTGAAACTTTTCATATCCTAAAATTGATAAACAGATTAATAAAAGCTTAATTATAATAATATATATCTGCATTATATAAGCTACAAAATAAGTTGGTAAAAGTAAATGATAGCTGCATTTTAGGAAAATCAACAACAACAACAACACCCAATTAAGTACTTATCTATGCTTACAAATCGAATATCATAGGATTTGCAAAAGGTGTTAACCAAACAATTCCTCATAATCAAACTCACTAGTGACGGGTTAATAAAAACATAATATTAGTCACTTTGAAACCGAAAGTTTTTTGTTTTTTTAGTTTGGATGACTCCATTTTATCCCAAAGAAAGCTAGTTTGCTATGTTTGTTAATACATTTCTTTAAGCTATTGACTATAGTATTTGCATATGATAAACATTGGCACGCATACAGTAGCATCAAGAATTACCGATATAGTTTAGCTTTGTCTCTGATGCCGATAGCACTCGAACACAGTTAGCCTCCTGCAGTGGATGAAAACAGTCCCAGCAAAACAGAAAGTATAATATTTGCTAAAACATCAAAACTGAAATGTAGTGTTTTTAGAGAAAAAATACAACGAACCACAAGATATTTTTCCCAGAGAAAAGAAGATTCAATATCTTTGACTAGGTCAGCCACTTGATGGAGAGGCACATCCAGAACTCCTTGGCCTACATAACTGACACAAGCACAATGGTTGGATTCTATTTTACCTGGAGTCAGTATGTTCCATTTACTCTTGAGGCTTACCACGGATCCTCAGTTCTCTTTCGATATACATTGACACCATCTTTAGTGTACATAAAACTAGGCAACAAGACAGCAAGGAATAAATTACAGTCAGAATGTTAGTATTAAAATTGAATCTAAAATATTATGAACTGGTAGTTTATTGGGGCATTAAAGTATCTGATGTTGTCTTTGGGTGCTCTAAAAGTTGAGTAGTTCACCATCATTGATGTCAAGAAAGATATCAAATGCAATATCTGTTGTATAGCCTATGGATCAGGGTATACTTAAAAATGGGAAGAGATGCCACAGACATTTGCTTAAAATACTGCTTTTGGCTACCAAATATCGTATTAAAAACTGTTTTTGACCATCTATCTCATTATCCCCTGTTTATTAATATCTTTGTAAACATGTCCATTGCATAATTTCATATTGTGTTGTTGTTTTTTCCCTTATTTGCGAGTTTGTGTGTGTGTATGTGTGTTTGTGTGTAAGATAAATTAACATAGGTTTTCATCCTTTAAAGTTGTACTGGAAAATCCTGTTTTCATCTCCCATTAATTTTTTTTGTAAACAGTTCCCTGATTAAAAAAAAAACATTTTAAAATTTATAATTTCCTATGATGTAGCTGCTTTGATAACTGTATATATCTTGAATTGATAGATGAAGTCTTTATTTTTTTTTGACATTATTGTTTTCCTGGTATTGCTACTAGAGCTATGTGATAAATGCTGGAGTTGTGATCTGTTCAAGTTTCTACATACTTCTGAGGTTCCAATCATAGCAGTCAGAAGGTAACAAAGTGTGTAGTCAGAAGGAAGTTCAAGGTGCATACTATACTTTCATTTATATGTTCATTATGACTGAAACCTTTTGTTACTGCTGCTGGTTTTGGTAAGTCCAACTTTTTAGGAATATCTTTGTATGATCTTTTAAAAGCTGTCATCAGACAGTGTGCACGTTAAAAGACAATGGTCATTTGAAACTTGCTAGTGCAACGGTCAAGAAGTTATGGCTGTTCTTAACAAGTGAGCATCATTACATTCACCTTCATGTGAACTATCAGTGATATTGTATCCTGTATACTCACGCTATGCTGATTCCAATTATAGCCTAGCAACCAACTTGCTAACAGTTTCAAAAGCAACATTGTAAAAATAACACAAACAAGCTACTTACTGCCAGCTGGGATCAGTGTTGTCACACTGGGATAGGCTATCTCTAGAGAGGATTTCCCCCTACAGTATAAGAGCAGCAATATTAATGTATAACAACTCACTTTCACTTACCTCTAACATAAGATGAGAAACTAATGATTCTCCTAGTTCATCCCAGTTTTTTATTGCTTGACTGCCATCTCAAAAAATAAAAATAAAAATAAAAATAAACGAGCAAAATAAATAAAAATTAATTATATCTGGATTTAGAAAATGGATTGGATGACATATTGTTTTGGTTGTTAGAATCCTTGGAGTTTCTTTGTTTTGTTTTTTAAATTGGTGATGGGTTCACAGTTATATATGAAGTAGTTCATATGATGAAAGGAAGGTGGTTGAGTCAACAATGTGGCAGGCAGGGTCACTGTTTGTTAACACAATAGACAGATCATTATGCAAATTCTAAGAACAACAGTACAGACCAGTGGTGGCAGGCACTGTATTACAATGCTGGGTTTGTCATAGCTACAAGTTTACATTGCTAAGTATTTTGTCTGGTGAGATATAGATTATAGGAACCAATGGTGCAAACCCTGGATGCATAGCTGCTTCAGTTCAAAAGTTATTCAAGTTTTTCTTGCGGCCAACTCAACTTGGACATATACAGTAATAGCAAACATTAACACACTACATCATGCCATTGTAGTGGCAAAGCATTCAGAGTTAATGATAGCTAAGTTTCAAGCTGTACATGGCTAAAGAAAGCATTAAATGTAGCATTGTCTTTTCAGGAGTTGCTTGCTCTTAGGATAATAATAGAGTGTGAACAAGTGTTGGGGGCACCAAACCAATGGAATTATCTGCTGTGTTTATGTTTCCATGAAGTGGTAACTTTCTGCCTATTGCTGTGCTGCTGCAAACAAAGTTTTTGTGAATAGGTTCATAAAAAGGTGAAATATGATAGTGATATTGTTGAGAGAGAACACCTGCATGTCCAACACAACTCAAATGGCCTTAGGAATACACCATAGACTCAGATTGTTAACACCTATCTGCATTAGATGAGGCACATTGAGCATTTAATAAAATTATAAAAATGTTAAAATCTGGGAAGAAAATGGACACTTACCAATAACCAGCGCTTAACAAGGGGGGAAGGGGGGGGGAAGGTTAGCAACCTGAGTTTATGAATCACTATTATTGTGTGTGCCTTTAGATTCCATTGTCATTATAGTCAATTTGCTAGAGTACAATGAATCAATGTCACTGGTTTCTAATGGCTCAATCCCGTTGATTATATTTCATTGTTCTTTCATTTTCAGTGTTTTTTTTAACACCCTACGCAACAGTATTGTTCTTGCTTGAAAATCCATCTTCCAATAGTCAAGTCAGGAAGAGAATACAATGCAAGTCTTGTGGTAGTATTTCCAATGAATGGATATGTAAATGAAAGGGTTGTGTGTTTTTCTCTTTTCTTAAAACAAAGCCTTCTAGGATTCCCTCCAGTTACTACAGTAATAAACAAGTCTTATTTTTGGGGTTAAGCTAGATAAATGATTGATTTTTTCCCCCAAGTCAAAAAAAGTTGGGGTGAGTGGTTACTATGTCAATGAAATCCTTTTACCATATGTAATTTCAAAACTCAGCCATTTTTTAAAGTCATATACCAGATACAAGCTATCACTATTAGGGATAATATCACTTTCATCAAATTTAATAAGTTTTTAAATCACTGCGTACAATGGCTCACTTGCCATTTGTGCTGAAGCACATCACTAGTTATTATTAAACACTAACTGACCTGACTGGCACGAAAAAAGTAGCACACTTCCAAGATACTGATGTGCAGTATACATGCTGTAAGGCTATTTTATCATGTGTGTGTGTTCGTGTGGCTGTTATTATTTGTTAAAGAGCAATACTAATAACTTTCTTGAGTTTAAAATGTTTAAAATGTTGTATGACTAGGTACTACTTACCAACAACTGATTCAGGAATCACAGAGTCAACATCCTGAACAGTAAAAAAAGAAAACAACAACAACCACAACAACAACAACAACAACAACAAAACATAATTAATCTTCAATACAGTCTAACAATACAGTCTGAAGAGAAAAAATAATTATAATACACTCAGGGTGATAGCTACAGTTATGAATTCTAATAGCCAATATGAAATTATCCAGTATGAATGAAGCCAGCGCAATGGGACAAGTCAAAGCTTACACAGTAGCTATCACCAGCCCCAACTTACTTTCGTCGCCATGAGTTGACAAGATACCAGGCAAGTACGATTTCATTAAGCTGCACTTATAATTACTTCGGGCTAAACGTGGGGAAGCTATAAGAGCACCGGAAGTCCTTTATCAAATTGCGGAAGATGTTGGGCGCAGGTAAGTGCTGATTTAGCAGCATATTTATGGTAAGTGATCGACAGGAGCGTAAAACTGCCAAGGACAAAAGTCGATTTTGACAGTTAGTTCGCTATTCTAAGCTATAATTGTGTTATGGTTCCTTGTGATGAAATATTTCTTAAAAAGCAATGCGTAGGTCATCGCAGAATTGCTAGTCATTCGTAGTGTCATTTGCGGTGCTGGTTTAGTTAACTAGCTATAAAGTAAAACTAAAATATAATATTTTAGTTAGTAAGCGCTTTCTTACTTTTAGTAAATTAAAATTGTTCCATGGTTCTTACTAACTAAAAATTTGAGCAATTTTTGTTTAACTATATAAATCAATTCTCCAGCCATTCTAATCAATTATGGCTATAACTATCTCATCAAATAGCTACATTATCTATACTGATAAGTCATAGTAAGTTGAAAGTTTTCACGACCACATAGCTGGTTGTGATGATTAGTTGTCTGATGGTAGAGCTGTAGCTAACTCCAAAATTTTTTTTTGCAATATCTTCCATGCTAAAAGTATAATACTTCAATGGTTCCTATCTAATTTCATAGTCAGTATCTCAGTAACCTGCTAAGTACAAACAGCATCAGGTCCAACTCAATGGGCACTTCTCCTTCTGTTATTGTTGTTGTTGTTGTTGTTATTATTATTATTATTATTATTATTATTATTATTATTATTATTATTATTGTTATTATTATTATTACTATTAGATACAATAATCATAGTGTGGTATAAGATGTTGTTGTTATTATTATTATTATTATTATTGTTTATTATTATTATTATTTTATTATTATTATTTTTCATTATTATTATTAGATACAATAATCATAGTGTGGTATAGGAGATCAGTATTGACTAGATACTGCCACAAGAATTACAATGCTATTTTTATCTTGATAGTGCTATGAAAAGTTTGACTTATGACAATATTTAGTCTACCTAAAAACAAAAAACAAAAAGCAAACAAACAAACAAACAAACAAACAAACAAACAAAAAACAACAACAAGCTTGATGAACACTTCAAGGTTCATTGGTGTAATATAGCATTATTCTACAGTACTTGCAGTTTCAATGGAATTATTTTGCTGTCTTCTAAAAGCATGGGAAAAGTTAGGGAAAAGCATGGATTTTACTCACAGAAATGTTCCTCCCTACTTTGTGGCAACTGCGCGAAAACCAGAATAGTGCACTGTGGCTAGCAATTGTTGTCCTGCTCTATGCTCTGGGAGGATTGGTGGGAATACTGTGCTCTTCTGCTTTATTGCTGCACACATTCACTGGAAATACTGCCTCATTCCCTTGCTACAAAGGCTTACATATAATACTTTTCCAGGAAACTGGTAGAAAATAAAGTGGATAGCTATCTAAGCAAGACTACTACAGTTCATTGTCACACAGGATGCATAATATTTATATATAATATGTAATAGTTAGAGCATAAGCGCTTGGGTACTGGTGCATTTAGTGCACTGAAGCGCAAGGGCTGTAGGCAGGAGGGCTTTGTGCACTAAATCCACCAGTACCTAGCTTACCCAGAGGCCTGCCCAGTTTCCACTAGCAACTTTGTTTATCAGCATTTTCGGTGTTTCCAGCCCAAAATTAAAATTCAATTAAAATTCAATTGGAGCACGCCAGAAGTTTACTTTAGCAAGTTTACTTTAGCATTGTAGCTGCCTGCTGTTATCTCCAGATCTATCTCTACCTTGGGCTGCTCTGCAGTAAGCTGTAAAGCAGCTAGCTGTGGTAAATTCCTGTGGCATGAGAGCGGCAGCAGGAGAGTTATACGGTAGGGCTGGTCCAGTATAGGTGGATCTGGGAGAGTAGTAGACCCTCACATAACCTGCTCCCTGCTTTATCCAGCCTATTTTATTAAACTAAAACTCAAAAATAGCAATACCCCAAGGGTGGTTAGTATGCACAGTTCATATACCTAAAGGCAAAAAATAGTGCACACTTACCTAACAATATAGCAACAGGATCTAAATATATATATAATACATATAGTACACATTATATGAGTCAGAGTGTGATGTGGTGAATATTTCATGAACAGACTAATTTAATGTCAAGAGCCAGAGGCAAGTGAAAATAAAGTCTGAGAGTGAATTATCTAGCCTTATCACACTGGTGACAAGTCAGGCCAGGTTGTTATGACTACTAGGGTAATGAGCTTGCAGCAATACATACAGCAGGAGATAACACCATGTGATAACATGACATTGTGATATAGTACTTATTACATGAGTCAGAGTATGATTATGGTGAAATATTTCAAGAGCAGGCTGATTTTTTTCCCATGAGGCAGAGGTTGAGCGAAAATAAAGCCTGAGAGTGAAATATCTTGCCATATTAGAGTGTAATAATTGGTTTATTCTACACAAGATATCTTCAAGACTGTAGTTATTATAGGACTGGTAACTCTCAAGTAAAGTTGGCTGTAGGGGCTCCCAAAACCTCTGGCTGTCATTTTAGCAGCTGATGCTCTAACCTGATTGGGTAGGCTACATCACCAGAGGAAAGGTAGCTAAAAACCAGGAAAAGTGGTGAGTTTGGCTGGTTGCTATAACTACTAGGGTAATGAGCTTGCACAGTATAGCCACTTTGAAATATCTTGAATTTCAAGGGTCATTACCTAAAAATAGAATTGTGAAGATATCTAGGGTGGAATAAAAAAAAAATTACAATTAATAGTAAAAAAATAAGTATATATTTGTATTATAGCTGCCACGTGGAAAGTGGTATCACCCTCCAAAATCCCTTGCAGACCTAGCTTAGTGTGTTTAAGTTGAGGAATATTGTTTTGACAAAATAGAGAGTGAGATTAACACTAATATTAATAAAGAAATTTGTCATGGTTCTTTCAGCTACAAAGGAAACTCTATTTCTTCTTTACTTGTACGAAGCTTGCTTGCAAACAGCAAAAAAAAAAAAGCCAATTGTTTAGCGAGAGTAAAAATTTACATCTGTAAATCTTTTCATATAACTCCAAATAATAATCACGAGATTGTATCGTATAGTAACATTTTTATTGCTCATGTTAATTTGTTCAATTAATAACAATATACACAACAAAGTGTCTTAGTTAAGTTAGTCACATTCTTCTTGATGTTGTTCTTCCATTTTCTTAACTTATATCGAATTTTGGACCAGCCTTTGATCTAGAAAAGAATAATACAAAGCTTAAAAGTAAATCTGAGCATTTTTATTATTTCTATATCATATAGCTGTTTAATTTAAATATCTTTGATGTCTATTTTTGGTAGGTATTTAGAATATCATTAACTAACCTTTGGCTTGTCCAATTTGCATGAATCCAAACTTGAACTCTGTCGTTCTCTGGCAGTTTCTAAGTCTATTTCCTCATTCTCTAAAGATCTGATGCCATTGGTTTTACAGCTTGATATCCTTTTGTTCTGATTCAAAAAATCTCCTGCATCATTTCTTTTCACAGCTTTTTCTGCATTGTCACTATCTGCTTCTCTTATCTCAGAAGAATCCCTAATTTGTAGTGAATTAGCATCCAGTTCTTCAAGTTCAACATTTTCCTCACTTTCTACTATAAAGTCAGTTGTGTTGAAATTCATTCCAGTATTCTTCCCATTTCCTGAGCCACTCGCTTGCACAGCATCTTTACAACAAACTTGTGCTGCTGCACTATCATCAACAATTTTAATATCTCTGACTTGGATTATGTCCATATCATGAACTTCAACATTTTTTATTTTACAAACTTTCACTTGTTTCTCATCAACTTCAGCTTCTCTCTCACTAATAACTTCCTCATCACAAATATCTACTTCATTGTTCTCTTTAACTACTGAATCAATCTCGCATACCCCATCTTTTATCTCCACAGCTTGCATCACTTTCTCATCAGTTCTCAATACTTGAGTCTCATTTACTAGTTCACTTTCTCCACAATAATTAACTTTAATCTCAGCACTCTCCTCATCTTCTGTGCTAGCAGCTTCTATGGCATCACCATCACTTTTTCCCTGAATGCTAGCATCACTACTGACTTGTAAGGGTGATTCTATTGGCGAAGATTCAGGACTTGAACTAAAATCAGATTCAACATTTCTTGCTGGAATCAACTGAAAGTTTATGTAAGGGGAAAAGGTGACCGTGCGAGCAGGTTTTTGAGGATCAGACAGTGAAGGGAATAGCACGTATTGTTGAATGCGAGGCGGTTTATTCACTAGCACATTGTCCTCACTTTTTCCCTTAAAGACCAGTGTGTTGTCAGGATCAGTGCTCTCACTGGTATCTCCAAACGAGGACGAAAACTCAAAGTACAAGTACTGGTCATCAACTTCTTCACCTGTTTCATCGCTTGATGCCATTTCTGTTTGTGAACCAGACGATTCTCTTACAGAGTCTTCCTCTTCTATGCTCCCCAAATTTTCTGGCTCATTCATTTTGATATTTTTTGTTGCCTCTGAGTCACTTAATACTTTAATGTTTCCAATTTGTAGCGGATAACCATCCAATACTTGTGTTTCAGTAACTCTTTCATCTGCCAGGTTAACTTCACTGACCTTATTTTCTCCTCTATTTGCACTGCTCACATTTATATCTTCTTCATCACCAAGTCCAGAAGCACCTGTATCGCTTAATTGCAACATTTCTCTTTCAGTAACTTGTACAGGTACAAAGATGTCATCAGCAACTTCAAAATCATTGACTTGGATTATGTCGTCTTCATCAGTAATTTCAACATCTCTTAATTCATGAACTTCCTCTGGTTTTTCATTGACCTCAATTTCTGTGCCACTGAAAACTTCCTCATAACACATGTCTACTTCTTTGTTCTCTGCAACTAGTGAATCAATCTCACATATTACATCCTTTTTCCATTCCATGCTAGAACTAACATCAGCCCTCAATTCTTGTGTCTCATTCCCTTTGTCATTGTCTGCCACATGAATATTACCAACACTCATCTCAGCACTCTCCTCATCTTCTGTGCTAGCAGCTTCTAGGTCACCATCACTTTCTCCCTCAATGCTTGCATCACTGACTTGTAACGGCAATTCTATTGTTGAAGGTTCAGGACTGGAACTAAAATCAGATTCTACATTACGTGCGGGAATTAACTGAAATTTTATGTAAGGGGAAAAGGTGACTGTGCGAGCAGGTTTTTGAGGATCAGACAGTGAAGGGAATAGCATGTATTGTGGAATGCGAGGCAGTTTATTCACTAGCACATTGTCCTCACTTTTTCCCTTAAAGACCAGTGTGTTATCAGGATCAGCGCTCTCACTGGTGTCGTCAAATGAAGATGAAAACTCAAAGTACAAGTATGGGTCATCAATTTCTTCATCAGTTTCACTGGTTGATGCCATCTCTGTTGATAGATCAGACGATTCTGTCACAGGACCTTCCTCTTCTGTGCTCCCAAAATCTTCCAGCTCATTCATTCTCATATTTTTTGTTGCACAGTCCTCTTCCAATTCATGTAATGTTTTAGTATCTTCACCTAGTACATGTGTTTCAGTAACTGCTTCACTTGCCAGGTTAACTTCATTGGAACTCATCTCTGTAGTCATCCCTTCATTTATACTGCTTGCAGTTACGGCGTCTTTGTCACTGTGTCCTGCAACGCCTGTATTACTAAGCGGCACCAGTACCTCTCCAACACATTCAACTCTTTCCTGCTTATATACTCTTGCCGTTTCCCTCTGCAGTACCATTTGTGTCACGTTTACCTTCACTTCTTGGTCATCTATCTTAATTACTTTGCGATGAACATTCAATATTTCAGCCGCCTTTGATTTCAAAATTTCTTTTTCACAATCTTCCACCATAGTTTTATCACAAACCTTTTCAGCTTCTTGTTCACTACAAATGTCAGTGTCTCTTTCAATTGATGCCTCTCTGATGTCACCATTAATTTTAACTTTGTCCAAATTGGACAGACATTCTTTTCCCACTTCCTCATCACTATGTGCTTCAGCATGAGCTTCAATATCCTGTTTCAGTGTTTCAACTTCCTTATCTTTAGCCTTGCTGTTACAGCTAACCTCCTGATCTTCTTCCTTTACAGCAATTTCTGCAAGGTTGTCACCTATTTTTACAATTCCCTCATTGCTGTTTTTCAACACTGTAGTATCACAAATATCTACTCTTTCTTCACAGCATTCCTTGTGTTTAACTGTTGTTACTTCACTAACATCCGTGGCCTTACCGATGTCTACATCTTCCGTTACGCTTACTTCGTCCACCAGTTCCGTTTCACAAACGGCCTCAACATCATCTTCGGTAAGTTTTACGTGTTTTGTTTCATGAAATTTTGTGACCTTCACGTTACTAGCCGCTGTAACTTCCGCAGCCTCAGCCTCACTAAGATTTCCAAGTTGTACTTCTGTATCTCGTTCGATTCCTGCCATGATGTTCGTGCAAGTAGTCTTAAAATCTTACAACAAACTCGTTTATAGATTTTTTGCACAAGCCGTAGTTGTTGTTGTATACTGTGTAATGTTCCTTAATTTCTTGCCACAGATTTCCTATGGCTAATTATACTCCTTTTCTATATCAAATACTTCAGTAAGAGACTGCAATCTAGCGAATATCACGACCAATAATGAACCTGCAAGTTGTAAACATTCCAGATTCGTAACGAAGGCAGACTGGGTTGCGGGCGTGGCGTCTATAAAGGCTACCGCGTAAAGTAGCGTTTCTCAAATGTTGCGTACTATACGAGTACATGCTCAATGAACCATGCTCAGGAAGCTCCCGCGGATAAATTTTGTTTATTAGCGTGCGAGCGAGTTAGATACTACCTGGGGTGAATCGAAAATCTTTAGATTGTGCCCAAAGATTGTGGGAGGCTTCATCCCCAGGTGTTTCCTCCCTTTCTTACGCCACTGAATTCACATACTAGTGTATGTACATACTCTGAGCCTTGCTTTCTGAGTTCGAAAAATCGGTCCCGACTGAAAATTGGCTGCTAAGAACTGTTGGGACCACAATTGGCTGCCTAATTCTGTCCCAGCGGACTAAATTTGGCTTTGCCAAATTTAGTCTCACCTAGCCCCTGGAGAAAAATATCAGTTGTGTGGTTAATTAAAAAGGTGATGAGTTATCTCTCTAATCGTCTAGTGCCTGAACTCACCAACTGCACAAATGGTTTAGATTACGTAATTATTTTTAAGAACAGTTTGTACTTTGATTTCTGACAATTTTTATTATCATGTCTACATATTCCGTTACGCTTACTTCTTTCACCAGTTCCATTTCACAAACGGCCTCAACATCTTCAATAAGTTTTACGTGTTTTGTTCATGAAATGTTTTGACATTCACGTTACTAGCCGCTGTAACTTCCGCAGCCCCAGCCTCACTAAGATTTCCAAGATGTATTTCTGTATCTCTTTTGATTCCTGTCATAATCTTCGTGCAAATATTCTTAAAATCTTTCAACAAACTCGTTTGCAGATTTTTTTGCACAAGAGCCGCTATGGAACTCAGGATTTTAACATCCACATCCAGAAGATCATTCAAATTTCACTTAAGAAATTATTTGTTTTGTATATAAATAGCTAGCTTGTATCATAGTAACATATCATCCTCTTGTCTACTGGTCACTTTGCTTTTGTGTGGGCGGCCTTGATATTAGCAACTTGCTAGTTGGCTTGCCATGTGGTTACCCACAGAATGCATAGAGGGGGAAAAAAGAAAAGAAAAAAAAAGCTGTAGTTGTTGTTATTACTGTGTAATGTTCCTTATTTTCTTGCCACAGACTTCCTATGGCTAATTATACTCCTTTTCTACATCAAAAGCTTCAGTAAGAGATTGCAAGCTTCAGTAAGAGATTGCAATCTTCAAATATCACGACCAGTAATGAGCCTGCAAGTTGTGAACACTCCAGATTCGTAACGAAGGCAGACTGGGTACCGCGTAAAGTAGCGTTTCTCAAATTCTCTAATTGGCGAGCGAGCGTAGCGAGCGAGACACTTACAGGGGTAAAAATGAAAAAATCGGGGATGTTTATTTGTATATATGTTTGGACGTACGTATGTCATTTTGTACTTTGACCCTCGCGTTTTTGTGTTAGTTATTTGTTCGACCCCGTCCCAATTGCACTAAAACAGAATCCTCTGGTTTATAGATCCGTACCCGTTATTCACCTCGAAATTGAATGGTTTACCGTTTTGAATTCTTTTAAGGGTGCCAGTTAAAACTTGAAAAATGAAAAATTAAGGGACTTCCATTCTATTCGGTAGTGGCGCCGTGTGGTAAGTCAAATGCGCTTCTTGTCATGGGTATAGCCGTTGCACCAGTATTACCTAAAAATAAACTGTCCACTAGACTACTGCCAAGGGAAGTCTGTGTAGGTTGCTGTCCATGTGTCAAAGCATTGTGTGTTTCAACCACTACTTAGCTAAAGAAAGAAAACGTTTAATAACGTGTATTCTGTTTTGTTGTTGTTGTTTTTTCCTTCAATTCAAGCAGTTGCAGAGAGTTGTTACTATGGCACTGAAATCCCTTTACCCTGTATGCTAAATTTAAAAACTGGACCTTATTTTCAGTAGCTTCAGTGTTAGAAGTCAATAAAAATAGTCTAGTATTTAGGCTCGCTCGCCATTTGTGCTCAAGCACACCACTAGTGTAGTGCTTAATGAACCATGCTCAGAAAGCTCGCGCTGATGAATTTTTCGAGGCGCGCTAGATTGTGTCAAAAAATTATGGAAGGATTCATCCCGCGGAGTGCCGTCCCTTATTTGCGCCAGTTAAACTATACCTACCAGTTTTATCCGAGGAATTTTATGTTTACGGAGAAACAGCCATTTTTCCTTGTGGACTTTCAGACCCTTTACCCAAGGGTCTGGCCCGCGAGACTAGCCCGCCGCGGCAGGTTGATGAGCAAAGTGGGTGTGGCTTGTTCTTTAGTGGCTCACATCTCTGTCGAGTCAGTATAAAAGTCGAATCTGCGCGCTGCCGTAAAACATTTGCACGCAGTAGTCATGTGGCTTGCAATTCTTATCCTATTCTATGCTCTGGGAGGATTGGTAGGTGTGCTTGCTTTTGCTTTTCTTCTCTATACTGGCTATGTGGCTTACATTCACTGGAAATACAGCCACTTCCCTTCTCCAGAGAGACCAAGGTAAATTATATTGCACTCACTCCTCATCCCTCTCCCTCCTCCTCTACACTCACTCCTCAATCATTATTAGCTTAATAATAAGCTTTAGATGTATCTAGTATAATTCCAGTGTATATAAGTGAGTTCTGTAATGTCAAGCTAATGAATAGCAGCAGTAGCATTTGTGACTAGGTAGATTGATGTTCACACCTGTTGTATACAAGCAATTAGTAGTGATGTGAGGAGGTAAGGAAAAGCCATTAGTTGTATCTTGACTATCTATGTAATAGTTTGTACAAAGCAATAAACAATTCATGCTGCAAGCTTGGGGAGGGCAAAGGAGGGAGAGAGAGAGAGAGTGAGAGAGAGGAGAGGAAGAAGTGGACAAACCTATGTTGATGCAGATCTCTGAATTCCGTGAGACTGACTACTGTTATGTATGTTTTATTATTACTATTATTATTACTATTATTATTATTATTATTATTACTATTACTATTACTATTATTATTATTATTATTATTATTATTATTATATTATAGCTCTTTTTTATTGGGTTTTACTATGGCATTTGAGATATTTTAACAACTTTGAAGCTAATAATCACTGATGCAATAGCACACACTACTAGGCAATAAGTGTCGAGTTGAAGTCATGTGAGTGTTACATTAGTAAAAGGGTTTTTTTTAATGTGATAATAACTGTGACTGGTCATAATATACAGTATACACCAATCCCAATGAGGAGGTAGCAATCATATTCATGACTATACACTACACTATAGACACTAACTGACTATGAATAACATTGAACCTGAAGTTATTCATGGGGGGTTGACTGGCCTGCTCCAAATTTCTCTACACTAATCCAATCATGGATACTGTGTCTGCATTCATTCTGCATTGAGTATAATTATGCCTTTCCCTTGCACATAATATTGTAATTGTATTGTTCTCCAGTATGTACTTAACAATATGACAGCTGGCATAGCCCCCCACCCCCTAATGTCAATTTTAAAGGTCTATTTTTAGGCAATGATAGAAGGTAAACCTGAAATAGTGTTTAGGCACTTCTGGGAGAAGCCATTGGAGGAATTTACAGGAAAAAATTTTTTTTCACTGGGCTTGTCCTTAAGAACCAGATTTCTGTTCCTAATGTGTGTGTGTGTGTGTGTGTGTGTGTGTGTGTGTGTGTGTGTGTGTGTGTGTGTGTGTGTGTGTGTGTGTGTGTGTGTGTGTGTGTACATGTGTAGTTAAAGTTACCTTATTTGAATGTGCTTTCAGTTTCTATTTCGGACATCTCAATGATGTTTGGAAATTGCAAAAGGAAATAGATGAAGAAGTGGCTTTTCCAGCCTTGATTGACTACTGGTTAGTTGTTAATTAAGAAAATAGTGAAACTGACAAAATAGATGTTTTTATTGGATTAATTAGGACAGCGAAAGTTTCGTCTCCAGTTTTTGTTGTGTACTTTGGGCATGTTCCAACAATAATGTGCTTGGACCCTGAAGTAATTAAGGTAGGGGTTAAGGCAGTAGTTGATACCTTATGACTAAAATTATCAAGACATGATTATTTTTAAAGGTAGTATGTATGAACAAGGACAATCCAAAACCGCAAAGCTGGGAGCTCGCTCACACTGTTTTTGGGATAAGGTATTAAATCAGACTCAAATTATTGTGCTAATATTATTACAAATCCTATACTTAGAGTTTTAGGTCATGGGATTGTTAGTGAGAGGTTTTACGACAAATGGAAGCCACGCAGAGCATTCTATGATCCTGCCTTCAAAAAAGCGTGAGTTATAAATTTTTATGTAAGACAAATAAGCAAAATATTCATTATGATACTCGTTCTAACAGCCAATATTATGTTGGTTAAAACTTAACCCAACGGGTAAGTTTTAATTATTGGCTGTTGAACGAGAAATTTTCTATTATTATAATTATTTCAGCCGAGAATGACTGAATCATTGTGACACTCATTATGGTACTCAATCAAAATCCCGAGTAGCATCTTTGTTGATTTTGTAGTAATATGTTATCAGTTTTGCATTTTTCCTAACATTATGTTTGGTGATTTTTAAAATAAAGATTTCATTTGCAAGGCCATGTGACTGCCATAATAGTTTGCATATAGGACAAACTCTATTTACAAGTAATCTTGTATTGTCAAATCTTAACCTTGTTTGTTTTTTCAGGTACTTAAAAAATTTGGAGGGTTCTTTTAATGAAATAATGACATCAGTGATAGAGGAGCTGAAGCCAATGGCTGATGGAGAAACTCTCATTCCAATAAAAAAGTACATCAATAATTTTACCCTCACTGTCATCAGTAAAGTAAGGTACTAGCTACTTGTAGGAACAGTTCTTCTTTAAAGTTACGTTTATAATTTGTAGGTTGGATTTGGGACTGACTTCTCAAAGCAGTGGAGTGCGGAGTCCTTAGGTGTTGTAATGCCCCAGGAATACAGTGGCAATTTGATGAATTATATTCTTGACCAGACAATGAAGGCCTTGAATAAAAACTTTATTTCCTTATTTCCAAAGTTTAATCAGGTATGAGATTTTGTGGGTGTGGTATCTTATAACTACTGGGTTCAGTAGTAAAGTAATTCGATAATAGATAGGACAACAACATGCTAGCACTAATCACTAAATCTTACAAAAATCACGAATTAAATACAACCAGAACATGAGATGGTGTAATACAGGATGCAAAGAAATAATCAAGAATTAAACAAGTGTCTTGATATACCACATTCCTCCCCCCCTCAAAGATGAAACTACAAAATAACTAACAATCAATTCAGTTGGATGCAGATGAATTATCTCCAGAACCTATCTGGAGCTTTATGATCTCTTTTGGATCCTTGAGTGTGAATGTGGTAGACTGTCAGCCACAGCCTCCAAGCTTTGTGGTGGGTAACTTGACTTTGTAGTGAGGGTGTAGCTGAATTAGCATTCCCCTGAGGTTAGTAGTGAAGCAACTGTAACAGATAATTCCTCCTCCTCCTCCTCCTCCTCCTCCTCCTCCTCCTCTCCACTCCCCCCCCCCCCCCCCCCCCCATCCTCCCGGGCTTCAGATTTAGCTCATTCCCATCTGAGGGTTCTTGAAAATCATTTCCTAACTGGGATGTCGAGATTTGTGCTTCTGGTGTGTCTTCTAATTTCAGATAGTTTCACTGCTGTCTTCCAAAACTCGAGCTCTGATCTGATATTGATTACATTGTCCTCTCTCCCATCATTAAGCTTGACATGGAAGGAAACTGATCCAGTATGCTTAGTAATGACTGCTGGTAACCATTTTCGAACTTCAGTTTTTGACATAAACAAAATCTTCAACATTAAGGGTGCTCGCACACCGCCTACGCGCTCAACCCATGCAAACCTATTAAGAATCAATTAACATTAATTGACTATTGCCAAGGATCGTAACTTCAAGGTCATGCTAACGTGGGAAATGGGAAGACAGGTAGGCTAACAGGAAGCTTACCAAAAATGGTGGAGAAACTCACTGATACCTAGGAGTTATGAAGCTTCACAATTCCTTACTAAAAGCAACTTTTAGCGGTTAGTGGAAAATATTTAAAAGCTGAAAATTTATCTGCCTTTTCTGAACCTTAATTACAATGATTCTGTCAGATTAGTTTTTATCTCGATGTCTATTTATTCATATTTTTATGCAATTTTTTTATTGTTGTGCCACAATAGAATAAATTTAGAAGAACTAATCTGACAGTTTTTATTACCTTGTTATTTTGCGCCGCTCCACAAAAATGAAACGTTATTCGTCCGCTTTCCTCGAGTAATAAAGCAAACTAGATCAAACTGGTCTTGCTGAGTTTACAAGCTGCACTGCTCTAATGTCACACCCCTAGAGCAGCGGTGGTAAGTTTACGTGCATGGGTAAAATGCATTGCGTATAACTTAGAACATAAAATCTTGAAAAGGCAAGTAGTTAATTTTGTTTTTCATAGGACTTACAGACTATCTGGAATAGTAAAGAGCTGCTTAAGCCGAACATTTTGTTCGTTTAACTCTCCACATCTTCCAGCATTTCCCCCATATATCTGCTTCTATAAAGGAGGAGTTTCTGCAAACATGTAAGTGAAGTCTTTTAATATTTAGCTAAATAGTTAGCTAAAACTGTGTTTGGACAATAGACACGAATTACAGAAAACTAGTAGTGCAGTTAGCTATAGTTATAATTTCAGTCTTCCCCTTGTCAAGCCCCCTTCCCTTTTTTTTTCTGTGTCCACATCTGCCTCCTAGAAGGAGTTCTTGCTGGAGAAGTCATATCTATCTTCACCTGCAGAATTGGATGAAATTGGATGTAAGGCTATCTCAGACATCAAACATAATATTATATTGCTTGCTTATATTATAAATATTTAACTTGTCAATTAAATGCTTATTTCTCAATTGTAATTAACTCTACATTAATTCAAAGATCACATAGTGACTACAACAACTAGTTCAACTGCCAATTCGGTATACAACAGAACTGACTACACAAATAACAAGTGACTTTTATTAATGATACAAACAGGAAGTAGACACACACAAAACCACAATGGAAGTTAAGCACACAAAATGACTACAGTCTTGAGGTTATGACAATTATATTCACATTGCATTTATGTGATAGTAGCTATGTATTTAGCTCAATTTTTTTTGTTCATGAATGAAGACTGAAGCTATGTTGACAGTCCTTCTTATATTGGCCACATTTATAATATTATTATCCAGCAATTGTCTTGCAATCTTGGCTTGACTGGATCCCTACAGCTCTATAGCTCAAACACAGACCACGAATTTACAACTGTTGCTAGCCACTCGAACTTACTTGGGTTTGTTCCCTAACCATGGTATGCAGGTATTAAAGGAAAAGACCCGCCCTCTACCTTACAACTTCATGGTTTTGGGGTTAATAGCTCAATTAAGCCTCCCACGAGCGTTGCTATGTCCGAGCACCCTTATAAGACCTGAACCTTGCCTTGGCACCATGACAAATTATCTGTTGCTTTCTTTCCACTCGCTCTGCCAGATGTGGTTTGATAAGTTCCAACCAACTTCAGTGGCTTGTGTCCTAGTAGCATGTCAGCTGGTGAGGCCAGTTTTGATTGTGGGGTAGCATGATAAGCCAATAAAACTCTTGCTAATCGTGTTTTAATACTGCCATCCGTTTTTCTTCAAGCCCCTTTTTATAATTTTTACTGCCCTCTCAGTGAGTCCATTGGATGCTGGGTAATAAGGGGCAGATGTGGTATGATGAATTCCATTTCACGAAACTCTTGGCTCACAAATCCTGACCCATTGTCCGTGACTATAGATTATGGTAAACCAAACTTCGCAAAAACAGTTCTCAGCTCCTTGATCACAACAAAAGATGATGTTGATGAAGTATTAGCAGCCTCAATCCACTTTGAATGAGCATCAATGAGAATAAGAGAAGTTCTGCCCTGAAATGGGCCTGCAAAATCCAAATGAAGTCTACTCCATAGACACAAAGGCCATTTCCATGGGTTCAGTGGTGCTACTGGATGATCCAGTCCAGACCACCACATGTACATCCGTACCAATACTTTCATCTTCTTTATTCTGGGGTGATTTTCATGTAGTTCACGAATGATAGCATCTCGTCCCTATTCCAGAACTATTACACAAGATCCCCCACAAAATACATCCATCATAAGTTGATAATTCATGCTGTCTTGAAAAATAAACACTCAAATCAGTATCTCCTTCAGTTGACCAGCCTTGTTGCACATAATAGCAAAACTCTTGATAACTTAGAGTCTTTAGCAGTCCATACTCGAATGTCACTAGCTGTGACGGTTGCTTCTTCCAGGTGTTCCAATAACAAAACTATTTCTGGAGGAGTATCAACTGTAGAAGTTTCTTCTGGAAGAGGTAGCCTGGTGAGTGCAGCTGCATTCCCATGAGCTGCAGTATTCCTGAACACTAAATTGTATTCGTATGCTGCTAGAAAAAGTGACCTCCGCTTGATTCGAGCTGAAGCTTGTGCAGGTGCAGCCCTGTCTTCCTTGAGCAGTCCCATTAGCAGTTTGTGATCAGCCACCAATTCAAACAGACGACCGAACAAATAATCATTGAACTTCTTTATTCCAAAAATGCACAATAACCCTTCCCTCTCCAACTGCGAGTAGTTATGTTCGGCCTTACTTAATGCCCTGGAAGCAAATCCAATGGGACGCTCAGACCCACCTGGCAATATATAGGCCAGAACCACTCCTAGACTATAACTAGAGGCACCGCAAGCCAACGTCAATTTTCGTGTGGGATCAAAATGTACCAAAAACTTGGCTAAAGTAAGTAACTGTTTAGACTTCTCAAAGCTTCCTGTTGCTCTTTCCCTATGCCCAACAATTGGTACAATGGGTACAAAGTAGATGATAAATTTGGGAGAAATTGTGCATAGTAAGATATAGGTCAATATATGATTTTAGCTCAGTCACTGAAGTAGGTGTTGGAACATTATAAATTGCATCCTCTTTTGTTTCAAAGGATGAATTCCTGCTAGATCAATTCTGTAGCCAAGATAATCTACAGAATTCTGAAAAAAACCTGCATTTCTTTCTCTTTACCCTGAGACCAGCTTTATCCAACCGATTGAGCACTTTTTCAAGAGTTGCTAGATGCTCTTGCCGTGTCTTCCCAGTAATCAAAGAGCACTACTACTCCTGGGATACCTTGTAAAATTCCTTCCATTGCATGTTGAAATATTCCCAGGGCAGAAGAAATACCGTATGGCAGTCTTGAATATTGAAAAAGGCCTCTGTGCGTATTTATGACCACGTATTTCTTTGATTCATCATCCAATGGAATTTGTAGGTATGCTTGACATCGATCCAGCTTTGAAAAAGCTTACCACTATTCAATTTTACTAGCAAGTCTTCAATCTTTGGGATTGGGTAGTTGTCCAACTTTGAAGATGAGTTAATCGTCAATCAAAATGCGGACAGATATATCGCTTTTCAGCACGGGTACTACGGGAGCGGCCCAGCCTGCTGCCTCCACTGGTTCAATGGTATCTTCTACTTGTAGGTGTTCCAATTCCTTTTCTACCTTGTCTCTGAAAGTATATGGAATAGAGTGAGGGAAAAAATACTTCAGTTGTGAATCGGGTTTAAGATAAATTTTGCTTTGAATCCTCGTAATTTCCCCAATCCGTCCTGAAATACGGGGAAATATTTTTCCAAAACTTCATCGAATAAACAATCACCTGGCATGCAGTGAACTTTCTCCAGTTCAATTGTATTTGTTTAAGCCAATTTCTGTCAAGTAGGCAAGGCCCCATACCGCCAACAATGATTAATGGTAATTCCTTAGCTACCTGACCTTCATGTCTGACCTCAAACAACCAATGACGAGAATTTCCTCTTTAGTATACAATCTCAGTCTAATTTTGGTATGCTCCAAAGCCCTTCTTGGCCACAACTTAGAGAATAATGATTCAGGCACAGATGTGGCAGCACCTGTGTCAACCTCCATAGTGACCTTCTGACCATTAATTGTAATATCAATGTTGATGGGAAGTTCTTTGGTTTGATCTTGTGACTGCATGTTGCATAGATGATGCAACTCTTCGTTATCTAAATCTTCTTCAGTGATTATATGTCCCCGTTTACCGCAACGAAAGCACGAACGATATTTGGCAACATGTCTGATATCCCGGTCGGGTACTGTACTTTGGCTTTCAGAGCTTCTACTCGTTGGCTTGAGTTCCTTGACATTTTGATCTAACTCGTTCTAGCGACTGAGTAAGTTCAACTTCCCGTTTATAGGTAAGTTTCAGTTCAGCAAGTAGCTGTTTCTGGATCATTTCACCGTTAACGCCGCAAACTATACGATCACGTATCATGTCCTCCAGTACCTCTCCAAAATTACAGGATTCTGAAAGACTCCTCAGCTCGCTCACGTAAGTTTCTATTGATTTCTCCCTATTTTCGACAGCGGGAATGAAATTTGAACCTTCTACAATCTCTGAAGGAGCTGGCTTAAAATGACTTTGCAAAGCTGCTACTAAATTTTCAAAAGTTTCCTCCTCTGGCTTTTTCGGAGTAATCAAATTCCTCAAAATTCTGTAAGTATTGCGACCTCTACTAATAAAAAACAAAGCTCTTTTTCGTGGGGCTTCCTCAATGTTATTTACAATTAAAAACTGCTGAAACCTTTCACTATATTCAGTCCAATCCTCTTTTTCATCAAATGCCTCAAAATTCGATAATGGCAAAGCTATCCTAATTAAAAAAAACAACAAACTATGATAATCCCATCCTCGTCACCAAAATTGTAGTAGCTTATAACTACTGGGTTCAATAGTAAAGTAATTTGATAGTAGATTGGACAACAACAAGATAACACAAATCAGCATACACACTAATCTTACAAAATCATGAATTGATTGCAGCCAGAACATGAGATGTAATACAGGATGCAAAGAAATAATCAAGAATTAAACAAGTCTCTTGATATACCACAGTGGGATTATTATTATTATTATTATTATTATTGGTGAGCGAGCGAAGCGAGCGAGACACTCTCAGGAATAACACAATTGAAAATCGGGGATGTTTGTTTGTTTATATAATATATGTGTGGACGTACGTATGTCATTTTGTACTTTGACCCTTGCGTATTTTTGTGTTAGCTCTGTGTTCGACCCCGTCCAAAACTTCACTAAACAAAATCCTCTGGTTTATCGATCATTACCCGTATCGTCCTAGAAATTGAATTGTTTACCGCTTTAAATTTTTTTGCGGTGTAGTTAAAACTCTAAATATTGTTTCTATTCAGTTTGTGGCGGTGGTAAGTTAATGCGTTATTTGTTATAAACACTACGCAACAGTATTTACTTGAAAATTCATTGTCTACTAGACTAAACTCAAAGGTAAGTCTTGTGTTATGTTCAGTTGTGTGAAAGTATGGTTCGTTACAACTACTATTTAGCTAAATAATATCACAAAGAAAACGTTTAAATAAGTGATATGTTTTTTTGTTTTTTTTTTCAAACCAAACAGTTGCGGGGAATGGCATTGAACCCTCTTTATCGTAGATACGTAATTAAAAATTTTGACTATTTTTTTAGTAGCTTGAGTGTTAGAAGTTAAAATCAAACGTTTAACAATAGTGTAGTTTTAGGCTTGCTCGCCATTTGTGCTCAAGCACATCACTAGTTATTATTATTTTTTTTTAAATTTTATTACTAGTGATGTGGTTCAGCATAAATTGTGAACAAGCTAGCCTATCTATATTTTAGGGTTTCCTATTTCCATTCACAATATCAAAGTAAACACTCCATTTTTACACTTAGTTTTATATAGTTTTCTCACCTCTAGTTTCTTGAAGCCTAAGTGTTACTACCAAGTAATATTTGCACTGTATGATTAGCATGACTGTCCCCTGCCTTTAAATACACTAATAAATAAAAGCATGAAAACGTGATAATTTTTGGGAGTTTATCTCATATTGTTGAATTTAGTTGAATTGTAATCGCTGAATAATGGCACTAGAAAGTTGTGCAGTCCTTACAGTTGCTCTCATGCTGACAAAGTAAGCCAAACTTGCAAACATTTTGATCTGCCTCAAGGATAGTTTGCTATTTAAGGCACAAACGCATTAACAAAATAGACAACAATTTCATTATCCACAGCATATTTCAGTGGTGTAGGAAGCGCAATCACATTGGTCAGGCCAACTAAACACACCCCTATCAACAATAGTTTTTGCAATTTATGTGACCTTATAGAATATTTCTCTAATTATGTAATGAATCGCAGAATATCTAAATAATGTTCATTCAAATTTCAGATGTTGTTTGCAGAAAAAGTAAAGCTTAAAAAATGTTTGGTCTTGCTTTTCTGTCATTAAATATTTACAAGGCATACCATTAAACTTGTGGCCATGAAGAAGAGGCTTTTGAACCCTGAAGACTAGCCTGAGGAAACACCTAAATGCTTGAACTTTTGTCAGCCTCTATATATACATTAATCCTATGCTGATTATCTTCAGATGTGCATGCACTTCAACTTCAATGTGTTGCCAACTACTACAGGAAGGAATATATTTTGTCTTGCACATGCATTCCAAATGGAATACATTTTGACTCCAGTGTGTGGTGCTAAACATTTACACAGTATACTTACACACAGTAAACTGTGATATTTCCTAAGAGTGCGACACACTATCACTATGTATTTTATGTTTTGTAGTATTTGTATCCAACTGAAGGAAGAGTTTATCGACCTTGTATAGAAGCCATGAGGAGAGTTGGTAGAGAATGCATTATGAAGAGGGTTAAAATGATAGAAGCTGGAGAGGAAGTGCCCCAGGATATTCTCAGCTGCATACTATCTAGTAAGGTTCTGATTATAAACAATTGTTTTAAATAATTATTTATTTTACTTAAATTGCTTAGCCAGCACAGAATATCCTAACATCGAGGACCTTGTGGATGACTTCTGCACTTTCTTTGTAGCAGGCAAAAGAATATGTTAAATTATTCCAGTGTGCAATTAGTCACCATTAACCTTGTTATTACAGGACAGGACACTACTGCCAATACTTTAATGTTTGCTCTCATTCTTCTTACACAACATCCGAATGTGATGGAAAGGTAAGTGGTTTTTTTATGTTGCTTATTGTAATGGATATAAAATATTCAATTTATTATGAAAATGGAAACACATTTGTAGATTACAACAAGAAATTGAAGAAGTTTTGGGAGACAGAACAGTTGTCACTAGTGATGACTTGGATAAGCTACAATACACTGAACAGGTAAATGAATATTTTAGGGTATGAATGAGTACAGTGATAGCAATCATATCTTTGATGATCAATACTTGATATTTACTTTGTTAGTTCTTCCTAGTCCAACAAGTAACTTGAACAAATAATATAGAGTCAAAACTACTAAGTATCTCTAAATATGTACTCAGGGCATCTTGAAAAAACAAACAACTTATCAATTTGTTTTGAATAACATAAATCTGATAAAAAATTACTAGAGCGTTTTAGCTAATATTCCCCTTTGCGTATTTTTCTTACTCCAAGTTTTTGAGAGCGTAGTCCAAAATATCATAAAAATATCATTTAATTTACTTGTTAATAACAAGTAATTGTTATTAACTGTAACAGCTGGCTTTGAAAGAGTTATTGGTTACACTACCAGTGAAGAGACTGCATCAAGCATTGCTATTCAGAAGAGTGTGAAGCTTGGATTTCTAATTGTTGTAGTCTTAAGGCAGAGCAGATGACAAGCCAAGGATCATGATCTCAATGACAAGCATGTTCCACACTCATTCCACTTGCTTTACTCTCCACTCCGAAATGTTAATCTATAAAAATATCAATATTTTCCCTCAATAAAACAAGATGAGCTTTAAACATTACTTATCTACTTAGCCAATTGAAAATTAAGTGGAATGTTCAATCATAGACTTGAAATTTGCATCATTGAGATGTGTTCTCTGTAATCATAATTAGGTGTTCAATGAAACTCTTCGGATGTATCCTGTGGCTGATAGTATTGATAAGTCAGTGGAAAAAACTACTGTCATAGGAAAATACTCCTACCCTGCTGGCTCAGAGATCCATGTAAGATGTAATAGTGCACATTGAGTGGATATCTGATTGTTATAATGCTATGATATATCAGATGGCCTTTGCTAATATTGCCCGCCTACCTCAGTACTTTGACGATCCAGACTCATTCAACCCAGATCGTTTTCATCCAGACAATAAAAAGTATGAACTAGATTTTAAGTTATTATCGAAAAGTTGAGATGATATTTACTTATTTATGTATTTGACAGGCCAAATTCTTTTATATACTTTCCTTTTGGAATTGGTCACAGAGCTTGCATTGGAAAACCATTGGCTAAGGTGAGTTATTAGACTTTACAGAAGTACTGTAGTTGTAAAATATATTCTACAGTATTTTTACAAAAAATATATTTTTGAAAGAGATAAATACTGCCTGCAGTTATACAAGTGAATTCTCATTTTGCAAAGGACACATGATTTAATACATTAGTGAAAGAAATAACTGCTACCCATTGTATATTTTACATCATGTAGATGGAAGGGAAGATTGCTTTGGCACGTCTAGTGCAGACTTTCAACATCAAGCTTCCATCCGATTACAAACTTAAAGTAATCCAGAGAACTACTTTGCAGCCAAAAGACAACCTTGAATGTATTTTGACCTGCAAATAAGTTGAAGCTATTTGCTCTTCATTGAAAACTTTTCAGATACCTATAGACTCTCTTTTCTAGTTTTGTTTGGTATTGTAGTAAAAAATGAGTTTATTTCTTAACATTTTTTGTAAACTTGTAGCTATGTCTCTATATTATGAAAGAAATTATTTTGATTACCCCAAGAATTTATAGAAATATGCAAAGATGTTAGGGAAAAGTGCACGAATTACTTTCTTTTAGGAGTTATAAAACGACATAATTCTTCACATGATATTGAAGAAATAGTTAAAGCTAACTAAATCATGGGTAACATTAAGATAAAAAATAAAAGCTTCGGCCTCTGATTCCCCGCTTGCTGGGCACCTTGCCTAAGACTTGCTCTTTAAGTTACTCTTTAAGTTTAATTGTTATGTGGTTTTAAGTTATCCCTCTGTTCTTAGTTTTGTTTGCTGTCTTACACACTTTCTGTTATTTAATTATTTTGTTCTGTTTTGTTCTGTTACATACACCGTGTTACTCGGAGCTCTCTTTAGTTTGTTACTGAAGACCTCTAAACACACAGTATTACATTTCACTTATGATTCCCAACCGTGCTACTGATTGTCAGTGAAATGTTATTCCCCTTTTATGTTTATGTTGTTATGTTTTGCTTTTCAATGCATTCCTTTTCTTGACTGTGGGGTAGGATCACGCTGCCACCAGGGAGGTTGAGCATGGAGCAAACTAATGGAAGTATGTGAGATATACTTAAAGACTAATCGCCCAGAAGTCCCCCAGGTTGGCAGTACTAGACAGGCCGTAGAGCGGATATCGAGCTTCTTATGTCACTAGTAACCAATAGCAACTCTTATACTCAGACTAAAAATCTCCACCAGAACTGTGCTCAGCCAGGGTTTAAATAACTGAGCTGGTGTGTGTGTGGTATGACATAAAGACTAGCATGAAAAGACTACAACATTATGAATGAAAGTGTTAATTATTTAGTTCTTTCAATCCTTCGGGATTTCTCAGGGCTACTCTATTGTTCATTGAAGGTGTACAGCTCCTCACTGTTTCCACATTTCTCCACTACAAGGAAGACACTGACACTGTGTTCTGTTTTACTTGCCTGAAGATGTCTAAAGAGAAAAAATCGCCTCTTCAGTGGGCTCCTCCGTCTCATTTACCCAGGACTGCCTGCTAAGACCATCTGCATTAGAGTTGTCTGAACCTGGGCGATACACAATATGCAGATTAAACTCCATTAATTTCATCGCAAAACCATGCAGGCGCCGATTGAGGGTCTTGGATGACATCAAGGATGTCAATGCCTGGTGATCTGTCACTACGGTGAATTCTCTCCCATACAGGTACGGCAAGAAATGCTGGACAGTCCGAACAACTGCCAGGGCCTCCAACTCTGTAACTGAGTACCTCAGTTCCGCTCCTCGAAGCTGCTGACTGTAAAAGGCAACCGGCAGGACATCTTCACCACGCTTGACATTCAGAACACCACCAATTCCTTTTCCACTTGCATCCGTGTGCACTATATGGAGGGAACATGTAATATACATTTATTACACAAACTTACAGTGAGATGTGAAAAGGCCTCGTCCATTGCTGGGGTCCAGATTACCCTTCCAGGTGCCTTAGATAAGGTAGCAGGTGTCAGCATTGATGAGTGGCAAAATCACTATAAACTAAGGTCTATTGCACTCTTGAACCCAGGTGCAACCTCATCATGCAACTTAACATTTGGCTCCTCAAGTCCAACATCCTCAGCAATCACTGTTACAGAATTCACTTCCTCTTCTCTCTCCACATATCTTTTTGTAGAGTTAACATGGACTGTCTTACTTCTCTTTTTGCTTCCAACCTCTCTCACACGGTAATTGACCTCACTCAGAATCTTTTCCACAACATATGGCCCATCCCATGCATCCTCTAGTTTGCCATTTCTACCAGGAATACGACAACATATCTTATCCCCTACTGACAACTTTCTTATCACCTTTCCCTGATCATAACACTCCTTCCTCTTACTGCTCTCCGTTCTACCATTCAAAACTGCCACATCTCTTAACATTTCCAACCTCTCTGCTAGCTGACACACCCAATCACACATATTCAACCTCTCAAAATTTACACTTCCATCCTGCATATACAATATCCAAGGTGTTCTCATATGACGTCCAAAAACTAACTCATAGGGACTAAACCCTGTAGACCTACACGGCATCTGGCGCAAAGCAAAAAGAGCAAATGGTATTTGACTAACCCAGTCCTTCCCACTACCATGAGCCTTTCTTAACATGCTTTCAAGTGTGGCATGCATCTGCTCCACCACTCCATTTGACTGATGGTGATCTTCACCATCTCTATGCCAAACAACTCAGATAATTCCTTAACAAGTGTGCCTGTAAATTGGGTCCCGTTGTCGGAGAGAAGCTGTAATGGTAACCCTGTTCTTCCAAAAATACTGATCAATGCCTCTGCCACTGACTTGGCAGAGATGCTATTCAGGGGCACAACATCTGGCCAACGATAGCCATACAGATTGTGGTAAGTGTGTAGCACATTCTACCCCTCCCTTGGGGCAATGGGCCCACTATGTCCATGGCCACAACTTCAAATGGCTCCGTGACTACCGGCCTCTCAATCATGGGAGCTTTTGCCTGGCCTCTCCTATTAAATTTCTGACAAGCTAAACAAGACTGACAAAAATGATGTATATCTGCACTCATATTAGGCCACATGAACCTCTTGCCCAAAATATCGGCAACTGTCCTGGTGCCTATATGTCCACTTTTGTCATGGGCTAACTTCAAAAGAGTCGGTCTTCTACATTTTGGCACAACAATCCTTACCACTTCACCCAACACACTATCAACAATAACATGAAGCAGCATTCCTTTGTCCCAACTATATCCACGCTCCCTTAATGAAGCAAGCTTACGACAATACTTCAATGAACAGTCACTCTGTACTTCCTCTATAGGGAGATGGTCTATATTGGAAATCTTTGGAAATGATTGGATAGCACTGTTTAGTGCAGTCAGCATGTCTCTCTCGTAGTCCCTAGCTTGCTGGCGTTCCTCGTTCTTCTCTTCTATCATCTCTCATATACTGTATGAGTTCAGTGTTCTGCTGCATAGTCTTCAACATGAGATTGAACATGTCTGCCTGTGATGGCTGTGCTGTTTGTGCCATTGCCACTGTTGGAGCCTCAGTTGTTTCACTTCTATCACATCTCCCATCCAATGCAGACCCGTTCAGCTCTCCACCTTCTCCATACAGGCAACTACTACTATCTCCAGTTATGCCTTCGTCCTCTACCAGGTTTCTCGACCTTGTTATCATTCCTAACTCCTGTCCAGGTATGTGAGACTCTCCAATCTTTGACTTCCCCTTGTTGTAAGGCATACTACTCTCTCAATCCAAGGCACACTGGTAGGATTTTCTTTTCCCCGCTCAGACAAGGCCTGTACCAATAAAATAATAAAATAATCACTAGTGGTATAGGACAGAAATTACATCTAACTGTAGTGCACAGTGTAACCCTTTCCATTCTCAGTTAGCATCAGAGAATCTAAAGTCTCTGATCCCAGACTACGGAAGTGGACCCATGCATTGTAGCCCTCTTCTCTGTTTTAGCAGCTAATAGCAATGATTAGGCATGAAGAGTTAACAATAACAGAATTACCTGAATAAACTTCAAAAGCAGTGGCAAAGAAGCGCAGCTTGACAAAGACTTCACAATTGTTTCAAGAAGAGAGTAGCTACCGGTATAAACTTTTTGGTTGAAACAAAGTTGCATAAGGCAGTGCAGCAGGATTCTCCGCGTTCGCTAATTGAAAAATACTGGAACTGTGAACGCTTTACCTAACTTACGTAATTAGAAATTGTGCGATTTATAAATCGAAATACAAACCTAATGATTTTGGTTTATGACTATTTTATAGCCCAAACATAAACAAGGAGCAAAGTATAGCCTTAGCTATCTTAGTAATTGTATTAAAGTACCCAAACTCTTCATTATTCCATTTTGCTTTGATCTGCCTTCCACCATAATTATGGTTGCTAAGAACTATATCAGACTTTTCCCCGCTAATACATTTTCTTACGTGCATACCAGACTGTATCCGATTTATAGTTCTTGACAAGCGCGGTCGCTCGGGTAACGGGCTATAAATATATATCTGAAATCTCAATTGAACACGACTGAGAGTCAGCTTCGCTCGCTTCGCTCGCTCGCTGAATTACAAGGTAATGTGCCGCAAAAATGATACACAATATTAACGAAACAACGTTCGTTCCCTCCAACAGTCACTTCGTCCGACTTCTCTAGTGCTGTTCTTTCAGGTTCCACTGTCGGCGTCGTGGGCGTAGGTTCTTTACACCGCTGGCACCAAGTTGTGGGGTAGGATCACGCTGCCACCAGGGAGGTTGAGCGTGGAGCAAACTATTGGAAGTATGTAAAGACTAATCGCTCAGAAGTCCCCCAGGTTGGCAGTACTAGACACATTGACCTACTCTTATGTTCTGTTTCAGTAAACTGTTTCTCTTCCCTGACCTTCCCCATGTCTCAATTCAGTGTACCTGGTTCTTATCCTTACTTCAAGTCCTTCTTCCCTGATATTAATTTTACTTGTCTATGGTTTACTTCTTTGTTCCTTACTCTGCTCATAGAATCATAACAGGTTATTCCTTCAACAGTCTATCAACACCTATGTCTGCCCTGGGAAAACTTCTACCACCCCTGAACAAATTTTCACACTTTGGACTCTTTCATAAATATATTTCCTGTAATGTAATGTATGTATATATTCACTGCTTCCTCTGGCTTACTGTCATTCACATCACTTGCACTAGAAGGCCCACAGGGCCGAGAATTTATGCTATTGAAATTGATATATCTCTGATATAGTCTATACACCTGCGGGTCTTCTGCCTTAGCTTGGCAATCTTTAAACCAGTTGGTCTTAACGATACGGATCTAGGCGTGGCTAATTTGTTTATAAATGCGCTGACTCCCACACTGGTACTCACTTGCGCTCGTCTCCACTAACCAAGAGTTTAGCTGCGAAATATTATAGCTAAATTGGATTCACATTTCCAATTCCGATGTCTTCTAGTCTACTGTATCTACTCTTCTATTTAGTGGGTAGTTTAGGTTGCTTATTCCTGGCTCTATTTGTTGTGGCGACAGGCTATCTAGCTTACATTCATTGGAAATATGATCATCTTCCTTCTCCAAAGAGACCAAGGTTTGCATCATAATGAATTCTTACATATAGATGTCATTAGTTAAAATATAATAGTTTCATATAATAGTTAGCTATATTTAGCTAGCTAACTATATGCTCTGCTTATGAGACTTTTGTTTCTATTATTAAATGTAATCACTGCTAGAATATTGACACAAAAATTTGTTAGGCATGTGTATGTGTTTGCAAATGCACAATTGTTGGTATACTGAGCTAATTTTCACTTAGCTATAATTAAGCCAATAAACTGACCACGTAATACTAATTTCTATCTTTAAATTGAACTTGTTGGGCTTGCAAAGCCTTGCAAGAAAAGCAGAGAAAGATACAAGTATGACATGCCATTTGTGGGTATAACTAGCTGATCAATGTCAAGTTGGTGTGCTTTCTTCTGGAAAATAGAGCTGTTAACTGTTAGAGATAGACAGGCAGACAGACTGACAGACAGACTGGCCAAATGAGTGCTTTAATTGTCTCATGCATGATTCTGAGGGTTGAGACGTAATGGCCTGGGTTTAAGAACAAAAGTGCAGTTGTAAAATGGCACATATATGCATGATAAATGTTTGTATGCAGTTTCTATTTTGGACATCTTCCAGACATTTGGAAATTTCACAAAGATATTGGTGAAGATGTGCCACACATAGTTTTTGTAGACTATTGGTGAGTATATAACACGTCCTATTTATATAGGCGAGTGTAACTTGGTGTTTTTCCCTCTAATATGCAGGGCTGCCAGAGTGGACTCCCTCACATTTGTGGTCTTTTTTGCACACACTCCTATGATTGTTACTCTAGATTCAGAGGTGGTTAAGGTATGTTGCATGGTGTAGCTTATATATGAGTTGATGCTTGCACACTTATACAGGATTTTATGGCATAGAGCTGACCTGACATCTTATTATTATCGATCTATCCACCTCCATAATGTTGCTCTAGGTTTTCAGTATGAACAAAGACCATCCAAAACCTAAACTTATTACCGCAGTTACACACAGTCCTTTTGGAAAAAGGTAAATCAATTGGTTATTCTCCTCGACAAATTCTAGCTAGCTATACATAAAATATAATTAGTTGCCATTTGATCACGTTCTGGAATATGCAGAGAGTATGTTAGGGATAATATCTGGTTCCGACTGACCCCAAAGAATTTTGTTCCCCATTGTGTCTGCTACTTAGCTAACTTTAATTTTACTAGATTTTGTGCCATTTTTTCAGATGTTTTGGAGATGGACTATTTAGTAAAAGATTCTATGAACAATGGAAACCGCATAGGTCATTTTATGATCCTGCTTTTAAGAAGGCGTAAGTTTGTTTTATTTACATTTGAGAGTAAATCATGATGTAGATATATGTCATAATTTTCACACAGATATCTAAAGACACTTGTGGGTACCTTTAATGAAATTACTCTATCAACAATTGAAAAACTAAGACCGATGGCTGATGGGAAAACATCCATTCTATTGAAAAAGCATATTCACAATCTCACACTCGACGCTATCAGCAAGGTAATCCTGAAATATTTTATTATGTTATATATTTATGTTCCTTTTAACCAGGTGGCCTTTGGAACTGATTTTTCTAAATCTATGACTGCTGAATCATTAGGAATTGAATTGCCTGAAGGAAGTGATTGCAATGTATTTTATTATGTTATTGAGCAGTCCATGAAAGCAATGTTCAAAAGCTTAACGACTCCTTTTCCATTTCTGAATCAGGTGTGTATGTGTTTGTGGGTGGGTGGATGTTGAGGGGTGGGCGGGTGAGTTGGTGGATGCAAGTGTTTGCCATTTTCATGGAGATATCAAGTCATGGACTAGTGACGTGCTTCAGCACAAATAGTGAGCGAGCTGGTCTGACTGAAATTCTAATTTGAATGCTAGCCACTTATAATTTCTTTGTTAGTTAAATGTTTATGTTCTAGTAACTTGCTGCATGTACACACATGCACACCGATTCATTGGCTATACAAGCATAAAACTTGCATTGTATTCTCTTCGTGTCTTTTGACTTGGACGATTTTCAAGGGGTAAGCAATCACATTTTCAAGGATGATATGGGTAAGGATTGATAAACCAGATGATTCTGTTTAATCTAGCTGCCTATTACTTAAGGTGTATAGCTATGACAGACAGTGCATTAACCAAGATAACTTACCACCACCACCACTGATTGAATATAAACTCAACTCTACTAAATTTGTAAGACCTAATTGCAAACATCTTTCTTCTTTTGTCTCTGTAACTCTTCACTGTTTTTTTTTTTCTGGCAATATTCGAAGTCTTTTCTTGTTATATTTGCGCCCGCACTATTGTTATAATTTTAAAGTAGCCTCCAGGGGTGAACATGCATTGACCACTTGGAACTTTGCTATAATCTCAATTGAGACTCGTTAGTGAGGGTCTCAGTTCGTTAGCCCTATCAATGATTAAATTCATTCCAAAAAGTCATTCTACGACATTCATTCTGAAAAAATTATTCATGATTTTGAAAAATCCATTCTGAAACATTTACTCAAAAACAACCATTTCTGAAATGTTAATTTCAATATATTCCTCTTTCCTAGTACTTGTATCCTACCGAGGGCAAAATATACCGGAAATGTATTGCAGCCATGAGACAAATGGGAAGAGATTGCATTATGAATAGAATTGAAATGATTCAAGCTGGAAAAGAAGTTCCTCAAGACATTCTTACCTGCATATTGTCATGTGAGTGAGATGATGCATGTGGGTGGACAACAACTGGAGTACTGTTATGCATATTGTATTAAACAAAATATTTTTAGCTGGCATGGAGAAGTTAGTAATTGAAGAAATGGTGGATGACTTCTGTACATTTTATTTAGCAGGTCAGTACTCCATTGTATTTCAAATAATAATTTTAAGACTTTTACATTGTTTTTAAAGGACAAGAGACAACCGCCAATGCCATCATTTTTGCAGTAATCTTGCTTTTTCAGAACCCAAACTGCATGGAAAGGTTAGCGAGCATTAAAAGGAATATGAATAGGTTAAAGGCACTGCAAACTTGCTTTACCCTTTTACTTGAACGTACAGAGTGGAGCAAGAAATTATTGAAGTGCTGGGAGAGAGAACTACGGTCCGTAGTAGTGACTTGGAGAAACTACAGTACATGGACCAAGTAAGTGATATTGGGGCAAATATGTATCTCTTTCCTCTCCTAGATGATGGCGACCATTTCTTGTAAAAGAGTATATTACCCATCATTGGCAAGCATTAATTGTCAAATTTGTCAAGATTAAAATTCCTTATTACCGACTTCATAATCAAATGTTCCAAACTAGTGGATGTAGTTTAGATGTCACTCCAGATGGTTTGAAGTAATGGCCTGAGGGAAGACCCACAGAGCCTGTCGTCTGGTACATATTGATCAAAGAGAGTAACTATGAATTCCTTGTCAGTAATTCATCTTCAACAGAGAATTGGTGGTCAGGGGAGAAGTCTGTGGAGTCTGTTTATGGCAGTGGAAATCAGACAAGTTGTCTGGGAAGACTTATTTTACTAATTGTATTTGCAAGCAACAATACCTTTTAACTACCTAAATTAAATAGTCGTTTGAAACATATCTAATACTCATAATAGCAACAAAGCCTATGGCATTCACTTCTATAGCTCATGCCAGAACTACACATTTTATATGCAACAGTTGATCAAACTAGAGCTCAGGTGATGCAGTCCTTGGCCAAGTCCCACAGACCTGAACAGCGTGTTCCTTCTTGAAAGTCATACATAGATCCTTCTGCAGTTACAGTTATGGAGTCCCTTACCAAATACCTGTACATTTTACTCAACCCTATAGTTATATATGTACTGTAAACATGTAGGCTATGAGAGTAAAATCTTTTCCTGAACCTTCAAGCATTCTAGCTCTGCTTGCTATAATAGAACCCCAGAACAGTCCTTTCTTAGTTTTATTTAGGTGTACTTGATCAAGTATATGCATGCATACAGCATGCTCCCAATGAGCATAGAAGTTAATACATGAATTGTTGATACACTGCTTGGAAACAAACTAGTTTAAGATTAAAAAGAGGGTGTGTATGTGCACTTAAGCATGTATGTGTGTATATACGCATGCATACATACAGGGACAATTATAATTTCCTGTAGTTCAGTGTTACTTAAACAATAAAAATGGCTCATGGAATATACAGTTTGTTCAAGCCAAGTGACAGCTACAATGCTGCTGGCATGTATATTGAAGAGTATAGATTTTATCAATATTGTGTAAATGCATGACAATTATATTTATTTCGATACATGAATCAATATCATGCTTTAAACAATATTTTGTGTAATGCAATGGTCAACATTGGTATATAGTGTGGATCAGCACCAGAATACTGAGAAGTAAAAATGTTAATTTAGTATGCATGTATAGATATAATAATAATTGTGGTCACAAGTTTAAAAATAATGACTTGCAATAATAGAAAAAAATTGCACTTTTTGCTTAGGTATTGCACGAAACTCTTCGTTTGTATCCAGCACCTGATGCTATCTACAAGAGTGTGGGCAGCAGTATGACTATAGGAAAACACTTCTTTCCTGCTGGAACTATTGTCAAGGTAGGACATAAAATTACATATTACAATATACTAGTGATGTGCTTTAGTACAAATGGCGAGCAGGCTCATCGAGCTTGTCTGACTGAAATTTATACTTCAATGCTAGCTGATAATAAAAATTATTGTTAGTTAAATGTTTTGTTTAGTTTACAACACATTTATACACACATACACACTTGTTCATTGGATATACCAGCATAAGACGTACGTTGTATTCTCTTTGTGACTTGACTATTTTGGACAAAGAATTTTCAAGGGGTAAGCAATCAAATTTCACAGGATGATAGGGATAATGATCGATAAAGCAAAGGAATCTGTTTAAGCTAGCCGTCTTTCCAAGTACGCTCTGTTCAAAATGCTCTATTGTACCATGAATTTCCAAGAAATAAAATGAACTCCGCTATGTTTGTAATGCCTAACTGCGAACGTCTCTCCCATTCTGTCTCCATAGTTCTTTGCTTTACTGGCATTATTCAAAATCTATTCTCCTAAACTTCTTGCACCTGCCCACTAATGCTAACCTTTTAAAGTAGCCTCTGGGGGTGGACACACATTGACCTCTTTGAACTTTGCCATATATATGTATAGGTTACACACGATGTTGAGGTTTTACAACTGAGGGCCAAAGACCTGAGGATGGTGCAACCGACTTGTACCATGGCTCTAGGCTATAGGAAACATTTTAAAACTAATTTTGATTGGGCGGTTCACTTATTCACCTCCTAGGATGTTGGTATGAAATATATTCACCGCGAATTGAGCAATCTGATTGGACAGTTTGAACATACCATGGTACAAAATATACATACAGTAGACCCTCGCACATCTGGACCTCACATAACAAGCTCCTCACTTTATCTGGCCTCTATGGACGGCAAATTCAATTAAAGAAAGCCACAAGTTTACGTAGTATTGTAGTCGCAACACTTGTCCTTTATCTCTCTCTTTTCAGACTAATCTAGCTCTTTTGAGCTGAATAGACTGGCTAGCTAGCTATGATAATCTTCATTTACAGCTAATCTGAGGTTACATTCCTCTGGGGGCTAGCTCTGAAATGGGTGTGGTAAGTTCAAATGGATAGATTGGCTCCCTAGCCTATCTCAATCTGTCTGTGTGTGTTGCGGCAGGCTAATAGCTACAGGCTACTGCAAGAGAGTACAATCATACAGCTCTACTACTAGAACAATTAGAGGTCTAGCTGTTACTTAGAAACATATGCAAGCCTATAAAAGCAAATTTTCATTTCAATAATAGTAATCAACAATTAATTAAAAACTCATTTTTGAGAATGGTTTCACATATCTGGAATTTCCAATTATCCGAACCAAGTTCAGTCCCATTTAAGTTAGGATATGAGAGGGTCTACTGTATACCAAAATCTCGATTGAGACTGATTAGCATGGATTTCGCTTCACTCATCCAATAGTAAGTGTGGTGTATTACAGAGATGGTGGAAGAAACAACCAAGTCAGAGGCTGCCATCAGAGATCCTGTCATGTAGCTACCCAAGCTTGTTAAAGCTTTCAATCCCTCAACTAAAAGGGTTTCAAACCTTAATGTTGAGAAACAGAATAAAGAGTAGCAAGACAACAGCTGACTAACTCAAACAGCACAGGCTCCTTTTATAGTTGCCTGTGTGCCTGAGGATGACATGGCAAAAATAATAAATGAATTAGCTATGTGTGGGAAAATACATTAATGTGTGTGAAGGTTAATTAGTGTTAAGTGTTCTGTTCTTTCAGAACCTGTTCTTTCAAAACTTGTCCTTTGCTACAGCTGCCCTTGTGGTGCTGCAGCATCTTGATTTGTGGGGTGTTACACCACAGTAAGTATACTGTAGATCAAAAACTTTTTGACTTAAAAGTTTTAAATAAACTTTACCACTGAAATGAAAACTCACAAAATATTAAATGGAGGAAATTTTTTCAAATGTGGAGAAATCTTGCCAGTCATGTGGTAACCAATAAATTATAGTTTCCATTGTAGCTTTCCCAGAAGGAATTTACAGACCTGAAGGGGCCTCTCTTCTTATGTTTGCTATTAACTTTAGGCAGCAAGGAAAGTTTAAAAAGCAATCCAAATTGTGTGGCAATTGAGGTATAACGAGTAAGGCTATGAATTCAGGTAAAGGTTGCTTGTTAATTTTGGAGTTTCATTTGAGGATGAAAATAAAATACTGTGAACAATAAGATGAAATAATTCACCAGTTTATTATTTCCAAACTACTATGGTATAACATATTATCTATATAATTACTAACTGTGTGTTTATTTTATTTTTTTCAGCTGCAGGAGTCCAATATGTGTCGAATGGAGCGTTATTTTAGGAATCCTGAGTCTTTCAACCCAGATCGATTTCATCCCAGCAAGGAAAAGTATGTCCCTCTGAATGGAGTCTTTTAGTTAAAAGAAAAAAATTAATGATAATTTTTCAGTAATAGGTATCTCTTCATAATACATACAGCAAAGAGTCATCCAATTATGCAATATCTGAAGAAGTCAAACTGTTCATATCGTGCAGATGAATGTTGATGACTTGTGCTAATCTTGTTCACTTTTTTGTATTAGGCCCAATTCATTTGCCTACTTTCCATTTGGAACTGGGCACAGATCCTGTATTGGAAAAAGTCTAGCCCTAGTAAGGTTTATATTTGTATGTAGCTTTAATAATAACTGTAGGATTCACAGATACATGGTTATGTATAATTTAGATGGAGGCAAAGGTAGCCCTTGCACTGCTACTGCAAACCTTTCAGATAAGACTGCCTCCAGACTACAAGATTCAAATGATACAAAAGCTGACTCTGCAAACCAAGGATGATGTTCCATGTACCATGATACTCAAATAAATGATACTATGTATGAAGCATTACCATTCATGTGTGTAACATTTCATATGCTGTACGTGCTAAACCAGAAGCAGTTATCTATTTATACAACTAGAATTAGCTTACATGACTTAGTTGAGTTGTGTAGTACAAGTAACTTTCAGCTTGTATTTCCTGTATATTTTCCACTAGTTTTTAAAAATTCATCATTTTACTAGTTATATCAGTTATTTAAATATAATAACATGAAGGCTAAGCATAAACGGAGCTTTTCCAGTGAAGCAAAAACATTCTTTAAAAATCTATATTTATTATAATTATTTAAAAATCTATATATAATATTCATAAACGGAGCTTTTCCAGTGAAGCAAAAACATTATTTAAAAATCTATATAATATTCATGAAGTTACACACGTTCTTACACAGCCTCCTACTGCATATGAAAGTAAAAAAAGTTTGAAATAAACACAACAAATATATAACTAGCTGGACTCTGTTTTGTGCTAAAAATTAAAATTTAATATGCATAGCTATATTTTACTTGCAGGTCAAAGTACAGGTAAGATCTTTTGGCTGTACAGTGAACCTCTGAATGACTTGAAATTTGTAATCAGAAGGAAGTTTGACATGAAAGGTCTGGAAGAGACGTGCTAGAGCAATCTTTCCTTCCATCTATAACACCAAATAAAAAATGGTAAAATCTATGCTTTCCTGTGAGATAGCTATTAGTAGCTATTTTTTGTAACTTCTAGATTTAGAGTTGGTATGCTAAAAATATACAATGTTAGAATTGAGATCACCTGAAAGTGAAATGACAAATCACTGTTTTCACTCTGTTACTAAAAAATATTGACACAGGAACCCTTAGGGGGTATGTCCACCTAATTAACATCACTATGATGCTGGGAGTTGGTTTATGATGTTATGGGTCATTATTCTCACTGAAGCTGCAAAAGATGTTTCAACGATTTACTTTGTTTGGAAACTTTAATGTAAGAGCATAGTGTCTTTTTCGAATATGAGATGTAAAGCCCTGTTGACAGGGGGGGGGGGGGGGGGGGGGGGAAATGTTAGCATTATAAAGGCGTCATTAATTGCATTATCATCACCTCAGATTTATTTCCACTAGGCATGGTTGTAACATTTCTAATTCATACTAGTTTATCCTTACCTTTGCTAGGGACTTTCCTATGCAAGATCTGTGACCGATTCCAAAAGGAAAATATATAAAAGAATTTGGCCTAGAAAAATTAACAATATTACCATGAAATGACAGCAGCAACAAACAAACAGCCTTTTTATTTCTGATCCTAAACTTACTTTTTATTGTCTGGATGAAAACGATCTGGATTGAAAGCGTCCGGGTCATCATAATATTGTGGCAATCGGGAAATATTTGCAGAAGAGATCTGTTTAAAGTGCAACAAATAGTAAAGGATAGCTGTCAATTTTATCTGGACACATCTCACATGGATCTCTGAACCTGCTGGAAAAGTATAGCCTCCCACAACAGTTGTCTTCTCGACAGTTTTACTGACACTGTCACCAACAGAATATAAGCGCAAAGTTTCACTGAACACCTGAACATAAATAGAAGAATGAAATAATTATGGCAACACTCTGAAAAGGTGTCCAAAATTAATCAAGTGAATGGATAATTATCAATTAAAGACCACACACTGAGATCTGACTGACTATGCTTGTAATGAAATTGACCGGCAGTTTATATTATTAGATGCATTCAAACTGAGAAGTAATGCATTCACCTGATCAGTATATTGGAGCTTTTCAAGGTCTTCACTAGTGACAACAGTCTTCTCTCCTAACACTTCTTCAATTTCTTGTTCTAGTCTAAGTTATATAAATACAAGTGTTTAATAATAAAATCCTGTGTTTAAGCTTCTTGGTTAACTCATTGAAACTATGGGAAGTCAATCTGACCCTAAAGGCATGTAAAGGCATGTATTTCGAATCTAATCAACATTATATAGCTAAATACATCAAATTTCATTTTTTTCCTTGTCTATATACCTACATATACAATTTTGTAATGAATCAACCATCTCACCGGCAGAGATTATAAAGTACATGTGTTGTCCAACATTTGTAGTAACATTTAGTTGCTTAGCAACAAACCACAAAGTTGTTACGGTGACCATAACATTACTGTATCATAACAATGTGATCTGACTGTATTCCAGTGAAATATTAGCTACTGCTTTGTGCACAATTAGATATCTCTTACTATTATTATAGGCGTTTATCTCAGCCAGCAATGATGTTACCCATTGACACCTGGAGAGGTGTGACTGCAAGCTTGGCAAAAGAACAATAAAGAAAAAAAGAATGTTTCGCTAACAATTCCAGTCTTTCTCCTCATATTTACACTCCTCCCTCTAGCAATTCTCTTACTGATCATACTTTCCATTTCCCATTTATAATCTTGTCTACCATTCTTGTTTCCAATACAATCAGTATCATCATCATCTGAATATTTTTGAGCTTATAGCAAAAAAGACATCACTGAATGTGAAGAGACTGAAGAAGGTCAATGTAATTCAGAGAGTAAAGTAAGCTCACTCAGATCACCACTTGTTGGTGCATAACCAACTAAGGTTATAGCTATAACCATATTAGTACCGTATCCTCGGGAAAGCTATTAGATAAAATAAAACTTACTGACATGATATTGGTTATTTCTCACATTTTTTTTGTGAATTACATGATTGTTTTACCTGGAATATTAACTTCCATCTCCACTTCGACCTACATTGTAGCTGTTGGTATCTTTGCTACTAACTTGTGGTTTTCTCAACTAGCGATGAAGCAACAGCTTTAGCAAGCAAGTCCAACTCTCCAGCCTCGGTAGTAGTACCACCATGGTAGCTATATTTCTCCTGTACCCCTTCCCTCTCACTTTCTCTCTCGGAAAAGTCATTGTAGATAAAATCCACCACCTCAGTTACAGAAATTTTCTGCCCATTTTTTGAACAATCGCCTGTTTTTTTTTTACCCCAACTACCTTAGTTACGTAATAGCTATTTCTATTAAAAAAATATGTCATTGAACAATACATTAGCCATGCTCTAGACGCTTTAGCAAATTCTGTTTAGGGGAAAAAACATTTTTTCCTGCATTTGTCATGAACTTGTACCAGTTAATGGGTTAGTCGGTAGGGAAAATTTTTATAAAATTTAATGAAGTCAAAATATGCGAAAAAGTGGGCGTGACAGGTGCTGGACTTTTCTATGTGGTAAACTATTTTCCTTAAATTGACAGTAAAAATATTTATAAAATTTTTACATAGCCTCATAACTTGCAAAAATTCAGAAACTAAAAAAAATCAAGATTTATTTCCATGTTTAATAATAGTCATCAGATGTTTGTGGATATAATTAATGGTATGAAAATTAGTTTTTTAATTGTATTAAGTTGGTTATAAAATGATTCTCCCCGTAATTCATGAGGCAGGAGTTAAATCATATTTCAATGAACATACCTCTCCAAGACGTTTGGGTGTTGTGCAATCATAATGAGACAAAATGCAAGAGTATTGGCAGTAGTGTCCTGTCCTGTAATAAAAAGAGTATAAGTAATTATGTGACAGATGTTGTCACAAAGATTTCTTACCTGCAGCAAAGAAAGTGCAGAAGTCATCTACAAGAGCCTCGATGTCAGGATTTTCTGTGCTAGCTGTACAAATTAAGTTTGTATAATGAATTATATATCAACCCTACGATAAAACCGTACAGGACAATATGCAGCTGAGAATATCCTGGGGCACTTCCTCTCCAGCTTCTACCATTTTAATTCTCTTCATGATGCAGTCTTTACCAACTTTCCTCATTCCAGATATACAAGACCTGATCACTTTCCCTTCTGTTGGATACAAGTACTACAAGTAAAACCAACAATGCAATATTTTGTTACTATTATTTTTATACACTATTGAATCAGCGCAGGTACTATCTTGATATCATTTACCTCATTTGTTCATGTTATAGTAGATATATTTTCAAGCACAAATCCTAACTATGTATGTACATACTTACTAAAATGCAGCAACTAAAAACATGTAAGAAAATATTAAGTGTTTAAAACAACATTAGATATGTCAACTGGGAAAACCACACATTAGTAAAACTTCATAAGCACCCTTTCTGCAATATGGGAGTGATATTTTACAAAAATACACTGAAAGCAATCTCCCTATTTTACACTTCCATTTAATGAGAAGAGCACATATAAAAGAGCATAGCTGGGGACATATTTCGTGATAAAGTGGAAAATGACAGCTGACACTGACTTTCAAGACACCATATTTTAACGCATTACAGCAACTTAGCGCACAAAAGCTGGGAAACAATGTCACATATAAGTCGTGAGCATCTTAACATCTTAACAGAAGACAAAACAATAAACAAACGAACAAGAAAAAACAACAACAATGAATGGTGGGCTCTAAATAGAGATGAAAGAACAGTACTGCAATGCAGCTAAATTCAACTGCACAAAAGATACAGTGTGCTATTGGAGTTCTGCAAAATACTACCCTGAGGGTTCATCTTCAATCAAGAAATACTTTGGTAGGCACAGACGGCATTGATAGATGACTTGAGTGAGTATTATTCACAAAATGATTACATATAGTTTTTTTAGTTAGGGCACTCATTGTAAATGTGGTGCGGATCGACTTGAAAGGATAGTGAGCTATAATGGAGGGTTTTCTTTGTGAGGCTACTTTTTTTTAATTTGAATAGAAGGAGCTAGAGGTCAAAGGGCATGTCAGGGATTCTTCCTTTTATACCTGGCCCTCCGGAAGGAATTCAGAATGTGGTAAAACGAGGCCACAGATTCTGTGTACGGAGAATAGAATTGAATTATAAACGGGATATTCCATGTCAAGTGAGACCAAAAATGTCAAGCTTCGGACCTTATTGGTCCAGATTTTTCTCAAAATTGGTACATAGCTAGTTACATCTTGGATTGTTTCATACAAACCAAAGAAAAAATAATCATGGTCACATGACCTAGAAATCCAACATAAGTGAACTTTTGACCTTTACGCACACTTCGTCAATTGATATGCATATTTTTATTGGAAAGCTCTTGCCCTAAGGAGACTTATTTTTCAGTAAAATAAATTCTTTAAATTACCTACTACCCTAAAATTCCAAGTCATTAATTCGACCTTTGACCTTATCTAATCGTCAAATTAGAAAAAAAAAATTTTTTGACAAAATGTTAGAATAAGCTTTGCTACACTATTCTAAAAATTTAGAATTGGGACAACAATGAGATCACTCACAATTACCACTCAAACATGCATTAGTCAAAGTTTTGTTATTACTTACAATCACGAAAATGGTGATAAAAATACCAGTTTAGAAGCAATTCAGTCATTCTTGGCTGAAACAATTATAATAATAGCAAAATTTTTCTCTTTTTAACAGCCAATATAGAGTTAATTATAACTTAACCCGACGTTTCGACTTTTTGCCAAAGTCCTCTTCAGGGGTCAACTGAGGTCGTACCTTCCGTGGTGATTTATAATAACACAATGTAAACAGCAAGACTTCTGGAGGGTAAAAATGTGATGATTTTTCCAATCCTACACAAATTAGCCACCCGCTTTTTAGTTACAATTGATGACTTGCCTTTTACCTTCTCTTCCGTTCCATTTTAAACCTATGCCGCCTTACCTCGCCGATTCTACCCGCTTTTTAGTTATGATTAATCACCTTTTACCTTCTCTTTCGTACGTTTACCTTCATTTTAGAAACCTACGCTGCCTTCCATCGTCTATTGCACCTGCATTTTAGAATTAACCACTTTCTACTGAATGTGACAACACTTTACCTACAATTAGGTGACAATGCTTTACCAAACCGCACAAGCTCCTGAATTATTCATGAATACACACCATCGGTCGTTGTCGTCATCATTACAAACATATTATTATATAGATTTAGAGGGGAAAAATATGCAAAACTAACTGAGCATTATATTCAGTTTTAGAAAGATTGATGCATGAGTATCACTAATTTGAAAGCAATCTCCTAATATTTCTACACTTACGTTCACATCATGCAAGAGTTTAAATTGTCCCCATTGGCTCATAATAATCCTCTACACTATGTATGTATACATAGCTGAGCTGGTTGGCTAGAATATGATAAAATATTGTGTGGTGCAATAAGGAAAACGCACATTATTTTAGAATGCTCCGAAATACAATGTGAATTTTAGAAGTGGAATCTAATGCGATACAATGCTGAATAGCTATAGTTTATGTTATGTAATTTAAACAAGTTTAAATGAGGTTAATGTTGGAATGGTAGTTAGATAAATATCGTTGCCAGGAAACTTGCAAGGCATGGCTGCAATCACGTATCTCTAGCACCTGGTCAAGACTACTAGCTTCCACCAGGTGAGTCAAAATGGTAAGTGTATGAGTGTGGTAGGCCCGTGCTGCAATTTTTGCCCGTCCCACACACTCCTGAGGCTATCAGCTGGCCGCAATATGTGTAGCAAATGTGTTATTGGTGATTACCTGATAATATGGATGTGTTAATATATCCTGGGGTTTCTTAAATGCCTACATGACATTTACTCTTGGTCGTGCGTGTCGTAAATGTATTATCGAACAGTATGGAGGTATAAATAGTCCTGGAGACTCTCCATAGGGCTAATACTTGAACCTAGAAATGTCCATTCCAATGAAGTTTTTTTTACTGACTTGTATGTAGTCCTAGTACAAATTCAGATTGGTTGCTCAAGTGGCAACTACGGGCAACTCCAGGAATTTTCGTGGTTGTGCGACGCTAATACTAAATTTTGCTCTACTATCACTTTGTCATAGAATTAAGCAAAAAGACCTTGGGGTGTTTGAGGGTGTAGATTCATTTATGACATTATTTTGGGGATTGCATGTACGGATAAGTGCTAAACAGATTTCAGTGAATTTTTTTAGCGTAAAGCATGCAGAAATTATGTATGTCCTTGGACCCCATATGAATACAAATCAGCAAAAAAACACTTTATTGGAATGGATATTTCTATAGGTTCACAATTTGATTACTGGACTAAAATACGAACTGGGATTTCAAAAAGCAAATATGACTTCAACTTGTGGTTGTATGAGTAGCATAAGTACTATTGATAATTATCTATCAGTAGGGGAGTGTAAATAGATGTTGAGAGTTCTAAAATGCATACATGACATTACCTCCACTATTTGGAATGTTATAGTGCAGGGGTCATTGCACTTCTCTTTCAGCTACATGCATTGTGTAGCGGCCAAGTCCTTATCATGAAGGCATTTGTTGGGGTGGGTTTGAGGATGTTTGCAAACATACACTCCCCAAATCAAATAAGGAATCGGGAAGGTAATAATCTAAGTGGCAAGTTGTTGATATTAATGATAATAGAAACGGCAAGGAATATGAAGGGAGGCAAACTGTAGAAGTTGTGTGATGTACTAATAACACATTCCACAACTACGGAGTGATAGATAGAGGCTGTAGGTTATGGTTACATATGTCAGTGTTATTAGTTAATCATAGTATAGGGGTTTGGGGAGTGTGGCTTTTAGCCACTGGAGGATGTTGCAAACACACGCTCCCCAAATCTAATAAGAAATTCAGAAGGTAATAATCTAAGGGGCAAACTGCAGGTGAGGCTAAGGATCAGGTAAGGAGGGAAGCAGTAGCTGCTAGTAGGGGCTAGCGAGGATGTGCTAGCAGAAATCGGTAGGGTGTGTGGTGGCAGGGGCTAGCGAGAATGTGTTCGCAGGGATTGGTAGGGTGTGTGCTGGCAGGGGCTAGCGAGGATGTGCTAGCAGAAATCGGTAGGGTGTGTGGTGGCAGGGGCTAGTGAGAATGTGTTCGCAGGGATTGGTAGGGTGTGTGCTGGCAGGGGCTAGCGAGGATGTGCTAATAGGGATCGGTAGGGTGTGTGCTGGCAGGGGCTAGCGAGGATGTGCTAGCAGGTGGGGTGCAGGACCTGGTACCCAGTATTGGCTGGAAGGGAGGCTCCTGCACATTACCAATCCTCCTCCTTCCAGTAATGGTAACGGAGAGCAGAGGGTGGGCAGTGGGCTAGTAATAATAATGATAATAATAATAATAATAATAATAATAATAATAATAATAATAATAATAATAATAATAATAGTAAAACAATAATAATAATAATAATAATAATAATAATAATAGTAATAATAATAGTGATAATAATAATAATTAATAATTAATAATAATAATAATTAATAATCATAATCATAATCATAATCATAATCATAATCATAATAATAATATTAATAATAATAATAATAACAATAATAAATAATAATAATAATAATAATTATTACTTTTTATTATTTTCTTTTTATAACATATAAAGCTTTTACACATCAATAAGGGCTAGCACAACCCAGACCAGTTGTACAGAACAGCTGTACAACCTTGTGTCTGACACTATTTATATTAAAGTTGTTAGTTAAGAAATACCTGATTTAATTGTGGGAAAAGCGTAGTGAAGTTTATTTGCACTGCCTTCATACACTGCTCCAACATGTAAAACATGATACTGCTATCATTGTCTTGGGGCATTATAACACCTAAAGACTCCGCACTCCACTGCTTGGAGAAGTCAGTCCCAAATCCAATCTACATAATAATAACGGTAAACTGGAAAGTTATTTTTTCAGACAATTTCATGTAATATTACCTTACTAATAACATTGAGTGCAAAATTGTTAATGTACTTCTTTATAGGTATGAGAGTTTCTCCGTCAGCCATTGGCTTCAGTTCCTCTAGCATTGAAGTAACAATTTCATTGAAAGTTCCCTCCAGAGTTTTCAAATATCTACAGATAGCAGACAAACAGTGCTCATTTGATGTTGCTATATTTTTCTTAAAGTTTTATTGTAATGTCACTTGGTGAGATTTGTGGCTATCTTTGCAAATTAAAACCAAACAAAACTACCACAAAACACCATAATGCTAGCAAAATCCTGGTGCTATTTTGCTGCCATTACAGCAAATTAAGACACTATCTCGGCCTTGTATTTACAGTTACATATTTCTTATTTTTGTTACAGGTAACCACATCTCTCTACAAGTGGAGATAAATATTTATTAGCAAACATTGAGCTTACAATAGAAGTCCTGTAGTACCTCTCAATTCATTTAGACTTTGACGCAAATAAATAGTATGAGCACTCCTCCAACCTAAGATGCTTGGACACAGAATGATTCACTTTTGCAAAAAGTAATTCTTACCCAAGCAAAATAACATACAAACTATGATTCCACATAGATACACTCTCTGTATAAAAATATAAAAACTTCATACACTCTGTCAGACAGTCTATATAGTGACAATTCTTATGGAGAAACTAAAAACAGAACTCTCTGCCTCAAGATAAAATCGTTGATTGCAATTTTGTGGTAGGAAAAAGTATTTTGTCATTTGCTCAAAAGCTTTGCTAAAAATGAACTAAACTTACGTCTTTTTAAAAGCGGGGTCATAAAATGCTCTGCGTGGTTTCCATTTGTTGTAAAATCTTTCACTAACAAGCCCATCACCAGCAAGTCTATTAGATGATTCATGGATGATTATTGTAAAACCAACTTCCACATATACATTATAAATTACCGTTTTCCAAAAGCACTGTGAAGTCCATCTCTGAAACTTTTCGGCTTTAGATTATCTTTGTTCATGCAAATCACCTTTAGAGTAAAATTGAAATTGTAGTTCAATTATACATGTATTTTATTTTGTTTTGTTTCTTTTGTTCAACATTCTTCAAATTAAAGTTTTAAAACTATTCTTATTATAGATTGCAATAGAATTTTTAATCTGTACTTTACCTACCTTAACCACTTCAGGGTCCAAGCACACTATCATTGGACTGTGCCCCAAAAACACGACAAACACTAGAGAATCAGCTCTCTCTGCCCTATCATACAACATTTCAGTTTTAAGTTGAAATATATTGTATCAATTCCAAACTCACCAATGGTCAATTATCACTGGAAAGGGCACTTCTTTGTCAATATCTTGTTGCAATTTCCAAATGTCAGGAAGATGTCCCAAATAGAAACTGCATGTTTATTACATGGTTATACATGTATATTCAAACTAGATATATGTCCCCCTAAGCTATAACGATGGTGAATAGGAAGTTATAGGTATATAGTAGAATCATGATGGAAAAGTGGACAGTAGTCCACACATATAATAATGATATTGATACTGTTACAGTACACCAATCTCAGTTGATAATTAAACGGTAATTGACAACTCAACAGTGACGCTATTCTTTAATAACAAATGCTGGCAAAGTTCTGTATACAAGTGCCACACAATCATTATTTCATAGAGTACGAGTGATAGTAAGTGAAGCCACATCCTTTATGTAGGTATTCCAGGTACTATTACATAATTTCTATACAGCAGTGCTCTATTGTGTGTGCCTCACTAGATATTAGTACTACAATGTAAAAAATAGTGTGCCTCATCGGCAGTTAGTACTGCACTTTAACAATGGTGTGACAGGCACTTTAGGTTAACACTATATAATACTATATAAGATCATTATTTTTATGAAGTGCGAGAGATTGGCATGACTACAATTACACTATTCTTTTCTGAGCAGGTTGGTGCATTTTTATACAATTCTTATCATTTTGAGCGTCTGAGTACTGTTACTATTAATTTAATATGAAGGGAATTTAAGCAGAATCCAACACTAAATTTATAATGCCATATTCCTTACCCATAACTTACCTTGGTCTCTCTGGTGAGGGGAAGTGACTGTATTTCCAGTGTAAGTAGCTTACACAGACTGAATAGAGCAGCAAGGCACACATGAGCACGCCTACCAATCCTCCAGCTAAATAAAGGATTGGCCACATTTTGACAGAAAGAGACTCAAAATTCTAACTTTTTTCACTTGCTCTGAGAAAAATGCAGACTTGTAAGAGTTTCAAAAGAGAGTAAGAGTTTCAAAAGAGAGATTCAGGCTTTTCTTTACAACTTCCTGTACATTTTATTTCGGGCTGGGAAATAGTACAACCGCGAAGTTATGGAATCAATCAACAGTTATTGGAATGCAATTAATCTATATCAACTATCAGCTATTTTTAATCTTATTCTGAATCTAAGAATTCTTAGTACTTGTGTAATTGTATTATGTCTCCTTATAGGTAGTTTGTTCGGACAATTTAGTATATTTTTGTTGATATAAATTGTGGTTATTTAAGATATTTCAATGTTATTATAATTTTGTTATATATATTTTCTTTTTATGAACCGTGTTTAGGAGATTTTGTTTAGAAGAGATACATGCTATGATAATTTTCCTTGTATTTAGGGAGCACACAATTACTAGCTATTGTGTTGTGTGATTGTGAACCATTGCCAGTTTCTTTAGTGAGGGCAAGACTTTGGCCAGCTTCTCCTTCCTTTCCTAACTATGCATTTACTTTTCGTTTGCTGGATTGGGCAGATGCTCTGTTACTGGAATGTCAGGTTTCCCTCAGGATTTCTGTAGTGCGTTGAAAAGGTAATGTCTTTGTTGCATAACTCTAGCACCAAGTCTGACTCACATGAATATTTATGTAAAGGTAATTGATTAACAATTTTATTTTTAGTGAACTCTAATGTAACTTTAAGCTCAAAATGCATGAGGCATTTAGCAACAGATGTGGAAGTTGTCCTGTTAAAATGCATGAGGTATTTACTAACATAATGTGGAAGTTGTCCAGTTTGTAGAAAGTATCATTTTTCATATTATACGACAAATTTGACAAGTGATTAATGACACTCTGGATATTTTTTTACTTCAGAAGTTTAAGTATTGTCAGTGATTTCACCCATTTATTTGTACACGTTTGGTTCAATATAATAAAGTGATTGCTCATGTGATGCAAAAATACATTACACAAATTATTTTTTTGCCTACATTCGCAGAAATACCAGACAATATTTAGCCATTGCTTAATTACTAAAAACAAACTTTAGTCTACCATATTATTAGCTCCCGTGGAATCGCCAAATTTTAGGGGCGGGTGCTTCACCTTATTCTATTGACATAACAGTAATTTGCACATGGCACTATTGCAGAGTTGCACATGGTGTACTCACTACATAACATACAAAAAAAAGAAAAAAATTCCATTTATTGTGTTGGCGGCCTTAGTGGAGCAAAACTCAAAGATTCTTGTTTGATTTTTTGAATATCAATTATCGAAATTGTTATCAGATTCCTACTAGTTATGACCAAATGAGTTGAGGGGGAAATACTGGTATAACACCACTGGGAATGTTGCCGCAAATATAGTCTTGATAATGTCAGTTTAGGTATTTGGGTAGGCACTTATGTAGTAGTGGGCACTGGTGTGATAGGCTATGGTTTGGTGCTGCATTTATTGAGCAGTCTATTGTATACACCTGTTTGTAAGTTCATTTTTTTTTAAAGTTTGTGGTGAACTTTCTGAGTCCATTGCAATGATGCAAATCTGATTTAATGGTCTCGTAAAGCCAAGGTTTTTTTTCCCTCGCTAGAATCCAAATTTGCTTTGTCGTAAATGTGAATGAACTCACAAGTTAGTTTTTCTTTGTTTGCTCATAGATAGGAAATTATACATATATAACTCAAAAGGTGTTCATTCATGATGCAGTGTGGCTAGCAAGCTAACCTGGCTATACAAAATCCACCATTCCACGTTGTAGAATCAATGTTTATGGAAAGCTGGCAAACAACACAAGAAACAATTTAAGGCAACAATTTGGAGTTAAAGTAGCACTAGGTGGTTTAGTCACACATAGTAATGCCAAATTTTGAAGCAAACACACTCCATGCATTGCGGAACTGTGCATGGAGTTGTCCTGAGAGTGCTTGGCTTACTTCACTGGCTCACCAATTAGTTTGATAGGTAAAATGAAGCCCAGAGTGTGTTTTCAAATGTTTATGTGTGTGTGTGCAGAGGAGAAACATCTATTCTTGTTTGATTGATGCATTTGAAGAGTACAGGTTTGTATGCTTCTACTTTAAAAAGTCCTTGTATTTTATTGCAATTCTTTTACAGATTTTTCAAGCAGGAACAGCGTAATTTAAGCTTCATATCATCACCACAATTGGATGCTGGAAATGTTTGTCCAGCATGCCTTAAGGTACGACCATATTATTATTCACCCCATTATAATTGGTTTGTTTTCTTTTTGTTGTTGTGTTATTGTTTTTTGTTGTTGTTGTTTTTTACCTCTTTTTTATTTATTTATTTTTTTACTTTACTACTAGTTGTTTTTACATGCAGGATTGCCACAATATTTTAGCAGGCCATATGCTGAGAAGTGCCACAAGAGATTTAAGGCACTAGATGAAACTGCGGTTTTTGGTGCAGCATGTCGTCATGAATTTCCCACTTTTCATTAATTTAAAGCATGGCAAGAGGTATTTACCAGTACATTTGATAACATGGCTGATGCTAGATTGTCATATGCAGTGTAGTATGTATATGCTGGAAATATTGTGAAAATTTTGCTTCAAGTAACATCTATGTCATGTATGACATTACCAGTTTACTTCAGAAGCATTATTAATTCAGGTATCTGGCTCATTAAAAAGTATACTATTTGTAAATCTAATTTCATAGAACTCAAAGATGGACATTTTGAACAGAGTAAAACTTGCCTGCCATCTTTCCATAGCTATGGTCACAAGACATCTTGCCAGGTTAGTATCATGTTAAAAATCTCACTATGCTTCTTATTATACTATGCATTCAGCTTCTTGTTATTGTTTCCAGATAGAATTTGGTTCCTTGAGATGCAAAGGCATTGGAATGAGTGATGGTGAAGTCATAGAATGTTTGTGGCCTTATTTGCAACCATTCAGTCGTATGACCAATGAAATGAGGCCATCACATCGCATTGATGTCTTGTGTCATGCATTAACCCATTATGGCCTTAAGAAGAAGAGGAAAATGTGTTAGTCAGAGACGTAGTGATACAAATATCATTCCTCAACAAAGGAATACTTTATTTGAAGATAAGAGATGTGCATCTCTGGAATCAAAGTTTTAAAAAACTTCTTTTTAGGTCTTTCTAGACAGTTAGTAAAGCTCACTACAATGTGTGGTGTTTATTGTGAATTGGCTACACTGTAATGTTATGTAAGTGTAGTGAGTGACCTGGCCATACGTAAGCTGTTGATTTGACTCAAGCCAGTAATTAATTAGATGATGAAAGTTAAATAATTTTTTGGCACAACTTAAAAATGTGATTTCTTGCTGCAAACCACAAAAAACATACTCTTGGAGCCCACTCATACCAAATCGTCTTCCTACACCATGCACAATAATGCTCAAATAATTGATTGTTAAGAATACTCCACATATATAGAACCATAATACCATTCATTTATATAACATTTCATATGCTGTAGTAAACCAGAAACAGTTTTCATGTTCGTAAAGTTGCACATGTATTTTTCAAATTCTATAGTACAGTTTCGTGCATACTATTAACACAGGAGGGGGGGCTGGTGGATGAAGCTGCTAGCGAGAAACACAGACTCGAGGAGAAGCAGAGAGAAGCTCGCAAGAAGAGGGAAGCCAAGAAAGAAAAGTGGAAGCCATTGTGAGTAATTGTGTGTGTGTGTGTGTGTGTGTGTGTGCTCATCACCTTGATTAGGAATGAAGCCATCATCTCACCTGTTTTATGCAAGAACCCCATGACATCTCCCTGAATGACTAGCAGAGTTCTTTGATTGCACAAGTTTATTATAGAAGCATCCTATTCCCACTCCCAATGGCCACTTACACACTTGGTGGCAGTCGAATTGTAGTTAACAGTTTAACCCGTCTAATTGTTTGGTAAGTGGACATCAATATTGAAAATTCAGTTGTATGCCCAAGTCGAGTGATCGTTAAGTTTGAAACTGACACCACATGTGTAGTTGAGGGATACTCACACTAAAATAAAGAAGCTAAGTTAGTACCATAGTAGCATTCTGGCTTTGTCTAGTTACTAGCTTATGCTGTATATTCATTGCTAAGATTGTGTTTGTGTGCTGAACTTCACAATGGCATGAAGTGGAGTAATGTATTGTTAGATTATACTGAGTGATGTGTGTTTGTGTCCTGTAGATGGTTTGACATGCAATATGACCCGGACACCAATATCAGCTACCACCAGTTCAATGGCAAATATTGGAAGTGCAAACTCTCTGGCAGCTGGTCTGATTGTCCTGACATCTTCAGCTCTTCTTCTTCTACCTCTTGATTCTTGTTGCCTGACTATTGGGACTGTCTATACTAAGAAACTTATTTATATTATGTTGTTTGTTTGTTGTTTTTGTTGTTTTTTAATTAAGGACACGTCTCTTGTTTGTGATTGTATATCACGTCTCATACATGTTGCATTCCTTACCCACATGTACCACACACACCCAGTGGTTGCCATGGTAATTGTATGCATATGTATATCACTAGCAATAATTTTTTCAATGATTTTTTATATACACTTTTGCCCCACCTTTTTTTTTGTGTGTTTGGAAAAAAATATTTGATACATGTACAGAAGGTGATACAGGAAGAGAGAATGAAATAACAGTAGAGTAAAATACAGTGGAACTCTGATAGTGAACTCTCTAATGAACAAATTATTTCTATGAATGCTGAGAATGTACAATAATTATCTATTAGCACCTACTGGTAACTAGTCCACAGAAACATTAGTTGAGGGGGGGGGGGGGGGGCTGATCAACTATTAGGAAAACTATTTTAGTCCAGTGATCTCAAAATGCCTCTACTGCATTAAAGAGCGGGTGTTGCTAATTTGCAACCATCTGTAATGTCTTCAGCTTATTTTCAAGTTCTACTGAAATACAGGACTGACTTAGAATCCTCACTGTATAGTGTGGACCTTCTCAAGCTCGCTAGGGATCTCCTGAAAAACAGAGTGCTGCCTAAAGATACTGGTGACAAATTTACTTGCCTGGATCCCAATCCAGACCACCTGGAGCATGAGGTTAAGGTCAGGTATTTACTTCAACATGTTTATGAGAGAGTTAGAGAAGATGACAATACTTATGGTAGGCTTGTTAGAGTCTTAAGTAAACATGGAGGGGAAGTAGAAATGGTATGTCAAACTATGAAGAAAGATTTGGTTGTAGAAAATTCAGACAACAGTGGGTCCAATGGAGATAGATTTATTTCGATTAAAGAAGTCCCATTTGTGGCTGAGCTAATTGTGGCTGCTAGTCACAAGTGGGAGGAGATTGGTGTAGCACTAGGTGTGCCTGAATATGTGAGGGAAGAGTGTAGAAGTGCTGGGAGTAATCCTCTCAAGTTATCTAAACTTCTCAATGCATGGATTACAGGCAAATATAAAGATGCTAAGAATATCACAGTAACTAGTCTGAAGACAGTGTTGTCTAGTGGTCTGGTGCAATTACCTGATGTGGCTCAATATTTAGATGCGTTTCTAGTCCATTAGATAGTCCGCCTTCTAAACTGCCATGTTTGAGAGGTGTGACTTTTATGGAATATCAGTCCTATGATACTGAAGTAGCTGAGGGCAAGTCCACACTTCTAGAGGTACAAGTTAGTTGTAGTGGGTGTGAATCTTACCAGTGGAGTAAAGATGGCGATCCTTTACTTGATGGAGCTGATTTTTGTGGTGTGTGTAGTAACATACTATACATCAACAGAGCTAGCCAGTGTACAGAAGGGAAGTATTCTTGTAGAGTTAGTCTAGGCAGTGAGACTAAATGTAGTGATGAGATAAGTCTGAGTGTCATATATCCTCCAGGGAAGAAAGAATTATTAGAATTCTACTCTCTCACAGACAGAGACGTACCTCAAGACTCCTGGCCTCCTGTAGGTAATCCCACTTTTATCAATCTAGTTCTTATCCAGCAGAAACCCATGAGTACATGCAACTATTATACAATTCGAGGAGACATGGATGACATTCTAGAGAGCAAGGAAGTAGCAGAGTACGAGGAGGTGTTTAGAGAATACAGGGAAGGAGCTTTAGTTCTTGTTGAAGGTCGTCCAGGTAGCGGGAAGACAACTTTAGTGAACCAGTTAACTAGAGACTGGGCCACAGGAAAGAAAGTCTTACAAGGAGCTAAAATAGTGTTTCTAGTAACTCTTAGATTACTGAATGTTTCAAGAGAGAAGAGTTTACTAGACTTACTTCAGATATTTTATGAGGAGGATCTTAGTAAGATTATAGAGCATAGCCTCAGGAAGTGTAGAGGGAAAGGAGCGTGCTTCATTCTAGACGGACTAGATGAGTATCCTATTGAATCTAAGAAGAATCTAGTAATTGATCAATTGTTGTTTACCAAGACCTTTCTTCCTCACTCCATGGTTATAGTAGCATCACGCCCTGTGGCTACTGAGAAATTAAAAACAATGTGTAAAACAAGAATAGAAGTTGTAGGGTTTTCAAAAGATGAGATCTACAGCTATATAAGAACTTACCCATTCAATGATTGTTCTCCTGGCATGGCTTGCAAAATGACTAAATTTCTAGACCAGCATCCCAATGTTCTTCACATGTGTTACCTACCAGTCCATGCAGCTATGATATGTTTCTTGTTTAGTGAACTTGAAGAAGATATTCCTTTAAGAGAGACACAAATCCTTGAACAATTTATAATCACCACTATAGCAAAACATCAAGCACGTAAAGGAGAAGAGCTCCATGTAAGGTCACTGAAGAACTTAAGTGGTGAAATTAAAGAATTGTTTAGCTCCATATGTAAGATAGCATTTGATATGATCATTAACTCCCAGCAAGTTGTCAGCCAGAGCGATGCTCCAGTTTCTATTTCTATGGACTCGGCTCTAGGGCTGCTAACAGTAGAACGCAAGTCTAAACTTTATTATAGTGAAGATTTTTACACATTCAGTCATTTGAGTCTACAAGAGTTTCTAGCAGCATTTCACATGCACGAAACTCAGTTAAGAGATGAGGAGTTAGTCATTAACTATCATTTTAAGAATGTTTGGCGATTCTATTTTGGTTTGGCAGATTCAACAACTATAGACTGGCTGAAACAGATCGTGAGTAATAGTTTCATTAATAAATTTCAGTGTGCCTATGAGTCTCAACTAGTTGAGATATGTGACCTGGTTATAAAAGATGAAGTAGTCAGTCTAGGTAGCACTTTAGCCATTGCTGATGTTATTGCCCAAAGCTATGTCATTAATACAACAACTGAACCAGTGAAAGAGGTACGCTATAGTGGTATGAGGGGTGATGAATTCAACTTATTTGTATCCATGGTTACTAGCAGCAAACTTCAGTCCATCAAGTGTCTAAAGGTTAGTAGGTGGTGGCTGGCGGATGTAGTAGAGCCATTGATGAATAATTTGTTGTCTCACTTACCTAACTTGGAGGACTTGGATATAATACGATTATCACTAAACAAGTCCAGAATAGAATGTCTTACTACTGGAGTTACACTTCCCCATCTTAAAATTGTAAAAATTACTCACAGACGTATTTATTCTTGTCCTCCAGAAGTTTTAAAACAATTAGCATTTGGTAGTAAACAAATTAATAACGTATTTTATTGTTCTGATAATAATACTGTCACAAGTCATGGCGTGTTGAAGACAATACTTCTCTGTGCATTTAACTTTCAGAGAATTGAGGACAATCATAAGTCATGGCTAGATTTGTGTGACTTACAAAACTCTCATTCTCTCCCTCATGAGAGGTTGTCTCACTGTATTGAAGTAGTTCTTGTTAATTGTTGTATTGGTGATGAAGGAACAGAGATACTGGCCAACACATTGAACACTTCAATCTTGGAGAATCTGGGGCTCGATTTTAACAGAATAAGTGACTCAGGAGCTATAGCACTAGCTGGCAGCCTATCAAAATGTAGTGTAGTACAGGAGGTGTCTGTTGAGTGTAACTCTATTGGAGACTCAGGAGCCACAGCATTAGCAGATGCACTAGTCCATTGTACCAGCCTGAGAAGACTAGACTTGCAGGGGAATAGTCTAGGAGATAAAGGAGCAGTAGCCATAGCTAAAGCTGCAAAGAATCTACCTAACCTAGATCTGTATCTTCATAATGTGAATATTACAGAGGAGGGTATTGATACAGTCCTAGAGCTAAGAACAAGAACCAGAATAAGAAGTATGGAGTTGACTTCATCGTGGGATAGTGTTAGTGAGGCAGATGTAGATACTCTGAAGAATGCTTTGTATTGTGGGAATTTACCAGCACTAAATGTATCCAGTACTAATATTTACAACATTGAGAAACTAGTAGTAGACCAACAATGTGTTGGGAATGTTAGGGAAGTGTACTGTGTTTCTATTAGTGATGACACTGTACCAACTTTGTGTAGAACCGTACAGCATTTGCCAATTCTTCATCACATTGATTGTTCTTTTGATAATGAAATAAGTTCCCATAGTGCCCATCTTCTTAGGGATTGTATAAATTTCTGCAAGTCATTACATAGTCTGACATTATCTGGTGATGACTTCATTAGATTTCATTCTGGATTATTAGATGCTGTGAAGAGTTGCACTCAACTTAGATCTCTTCAATTGTCTTATGTTGAGATTAGCTTTGATAATGTCAGTTCATTATTTGGTACTCCTGAGTCTTGGATTAATCTGCACACTCTGGAGTTAAGTGATTCTTCCATTGGTTCAGATGGTGCACAAGTTCTTAGAAGAATGCTAGAACATTGTAAGAAACTACGTAGTTTGAAGCTATCTGGTAATTACATTGGTGATAGAGGAGCAATAGCTATAGCTGAGGCACTGAAGGATCACACTAACTTACTAGAACTTGATCTGAGTTATAATGGCATTACTTCAGAAGGTATGACTGCACTGAGTCAGGTGATAAAGTGTAACCATCTACAACATATTGATTTCAGTTATTGTGTGTCATTTCCTGTATATCTCTGGTAGATGTCATGTGTGGAGATTCTCTACATACACTATGTCTTGGTAAGTTAGGTGTAGATGATATAGCAAGTCTGAGTAGTGTAGGACTTGAGAAGTGCAAACAATTAGTAAAACTTGATATCGGTCATAGCAACATTGGCACACATGGTCTAATATTCCTAGAGGAGGGACTTCAACATTGTACAAACTTACAAGAGTTGCATCTTAGTCATAATAATATCACATCTGATGGAGTAGCTCATATATCTGCTATAATGAATTATTGTAGATATTTGAGGGATCTTGATATCAGCTTTAATAGCATTGGTGTAGATGGTGCAGCAGTTGTAGTCAGTGGATGGCAATATGAGAGTATGTTGAGACTGTATCTACTTGATTGTTTTGATGATCCTCATGACTCAGCTCTAAGCAGTGGATCTCCATGTTGTAGTAGTTGTGATCATCTACTAGAACTATATTCCAACAATGACTATGTCACTATTCCATACATGCCAAAACTTGTATCTCCAAATTATTGTGACATAAATAGTACTGATTAAAATGTAGGCGTGGCATGTTTCTGGTTTTATCAGTATCCCGCCTCCCTAGCCCTCATTCTCAGTACTGGATGACTACTACTACTACTACATTGACTGCTAGTTTACATTTACACTCTTCACATGCTGCAGCTGCTAATGGACAGGACAGATGTACACACAGAAATTGGTTACAGTAGGCTCTTCCACAAATCACATCTTAACCACACCCACTTTCATCTGGGCTGTATCCAGAGCAGTCCACAAAGAACATCGTCTCTACTTTAAACATAGAGAAAACTTATACACTGTGCTATGAGCAGTTTACTATAGCCACTTTGCTGCATCACAGGACATCCTCTGTGGAACACGTACAACTTAAAATCTTTGAAAGACTTAAGTGGCGAAGAGAAGGAGTTGTTTAGTTCAATATGCAAGCTGGCATTTGATATGTGCTTTACCTCTCAACAAGTAGTCAGTAAAAGTGAAGACTATATTTCTTTCTAACGACTCACTTCTTGGCTTGCTAACAGTGGAACGTAAATCTGTACATTACGGGATAGAAGATTTCTATCATTTAACCTTCCAAGAGTTTCTAGCAGCTTTCTACATCCATGAATTGCAGCTAGAAGGTGCACAGTTATTTAACAACGATGGTTTGACTAATGTTTGGAAGTACTGCTGTGGATTTGCAAATGCAACAAATGTTGAATTTGCAAAAAAAATATCTGCAGTAATTTTTCTTTTTTGCTTTCTGCTCAGTTTGCTTTTGAGTCCCAGCTGGTAGAGTTGTGTGACTTTGTGCTTAGAGAAGGCTTTTCCATCAGTATCCAATACAATATTTCTGGTATCACCTCTGTACTGATTTCTTAGCTCTAGGTTATGTGCTGTCAAAAACAAGCAAACAAATTAATAGGATAACCATAATTAATGGCATATTTGATATTGAAAGGATCAAGATATTTGCTTCGATGGCTAGCAAGGTCAAACTGAGCTGTATTAAATACCTGAAAGTGTCCATTTCCATGGAGGAAGTTGTTGAAGCTTTGAATAGCTTGTTGAGTCATTTACCTCAATTAGAAGAATTAGATATACAAAGAGTGACTCTTAGTGTAACAAATGCAGAGATTCTTACTAGGGATGTAGCTCTCCCCCATCTAAAGATCTTGAGGATTCAATTGTCAACACCATTACTATTCTCATCTAATCCTGAAGAAAGTGTGAAGCAGCTAACATTTGCTAGTCGGAATATTAAGCAAATATTTTACTTTCCTGACAGATTTCTCCCCACCAATCATGTGACATGGAGAAAAATGTTACAGTATGCTTGTAACTACCGAGAAATTCAAACCAGTAGCTTATCATGGATGCAATGTACAATTCTGACACTTTGTATCCTTTCCCTCATGAGAGGTTATCTCACTGTACTGAAGTAGTTGGTATTGGTGATGAAAGAGTAGAGATACTAGCCAACACATTGAACACTTCAGTCTTGAGGAATCTGGTTCTCGATTTTAACAGAATAAGTGACTCAGGAGCTATAGCACTAGCTGACTGCCTATCAAAATGTAGTGTAGTACAGGAGGTGTCTATTCAGTGTAACTCTATTGGAGACTCAGGAGCCACAGCATTAGCAGATGCACTAGTCCATTGTAGCAATCTGAGAAGACTAGATTTGCAGGGGAATAGTCTAAGAGATAAAGGGGCAGTAGCCATAGCTAAGGTTACAGATAGCCAATCTAGACTAGATCTTTATCTTCATAATATTAATATTACAGAAGAAGGTATTGAGAAAGTTTTAGAGCACAGAGTCAGAACTAACATTAGAAGTATGGAACTTACTTCTTTGTACAACAGCGTTAGTGAAGCAGACATAAGTACTTTGAGAAGTGCCTTTTGCTGCGGAAAGCTTCCAGCAATCAAATTATCTCGTACTAACATTTCTATCATAGAAAAACTAGTGGGAGAACAAGAGCACTTAAAGGATGTCAGAGGAATAGAATTAGATTTTCTTAATGATACTGCAGCACACTCCTTATGCAATATCTTGAAATGTTTGCCAAACATTCGATACTTGTCCTGTAGTAGATATGATTAGTTCTACCAGTGCTAAGCTATTTTGTGACACTCCAAAAACACGCGAGTCATTAAGTCATTTGAAATTAATGGTTAAATTTGATCCAAAACACTCGGGTTTATTAGATGGAATTAAAGGTTTCACTAAGTTGCACTCTTTAGAGCTGATTCAAGCTGTGAAGGATTTGGATGATGTGAGTATTATTTATTAATCCTTAGTTTTCAACCAATCTACACACTCTCAGATTGAGCAATTATGATATTACTGCTGTTGGAATTGGTCGATTATTTCGCAATCTCAGCTCTATAGATAACTTACAGAGTATCAGTTTTATAGCTAGCAGCATCAGTTCTGATGGTGCGCACATTCTGGGCAAGTTTTTGGTAGAATGTAAAAGACTGCGTTCCTTGAATCTTCTCATGAATAGCATTGACGACTTGGACTCATAGCTATAGCTGATGGGCTTAAAGATCACACCAGTTTACAGGATCTCATGCTAGGTAGGAATCGCATCACTTCAGCTAGCATGGCTGCTGAGTCAGGTTGTTAGTTGTAACCATCTTCATCAACTTAACCTGACGTCTTCCAGGCTAGGTTCAGAAGGCATTGCTGCTTTAGCGGATGTCATGTGTGTAGATTCATTACAAACACTTGATCTTAGTTATACAAACCTGAATGAAGTCAACATTGCTTGTTTGAATGTAATGCTGGTGAGGTGCACAGAGCTAGTACACCTTGAAATTGGTGGAAACCGTTTTGGAAATGAAGGGTTAGAATGCTTAACTGAAGTACTCCATCACTGTATATACCTGCAACAGTTGGGCATGGGCAATATTAATATGACAGCTAATGGTATATGTGCTGTACTTGACATAATGGAGAACTGCAAGTATCTACATAGTCTAGATATCAGTGGTAATAGTATCGGTGTAGATGGAGTTGCAATTCTACTCAGTGGATGGAAACGCCAGAGTCCCTTGAGATTGGACGCAACTCGTTGTTTTGGTGAACCTCATCATGGCTTCTCGCAACTAACTTCTTGTGTAACAATCAATTTATACTTACAGAACTAATCAATCGACTTTTCAAAATGAAAAAACCTCAGACAAAAAAAGCATATAAAATTTAAAAAATTAGTAATGCACATTGTTAAAAGTAACTTATATTTACAATAACACTTCTTGTCTAGACATCATTTGGACAGGCAATATCTCAAGTTTTAATCTTGATTCTACCTATGTAACTTTATTGTGTCACATTTAAGATTCATGTATTTTCTATTGGAATTCTGCATCAATATTTACACTTCTCTCAGCCCATCATTACTATTTTTTATGCACTTGCTAACTCTACTTACTATCTTCACTATACTATTGCTGTAGTTTACTTGAACTTGTGCCACAACCACTTACTCACTGTTTATTAACACCCATGCTTCAGGTGATCTTTGGTCATCTCTTCGTGAAGCTCAGTTATGTTCTACAGAAAACTTTCACACTTTAACTTGAACTCTCATGGACTCCACATGATATATGAATTTCATCCATATTTTCAAGTGTGACTCTACCCACCTCAAGTTGACTTACACTCCACTTCTCTTACTATGTTAGCTAATTTCTCTATGGAATCTTCCAGTTTGTTGTTGAGACTCTTCTCCACGTTATTGAAGTTTCACCAGCACATCTAACACCTTCTCTCGTGTCTCTATATACTTTGAATTATGCCTAAACATCATGTGGAGTATGTTTACCAAACTTATATGTTTGTTCTGAAATTGATTTATGCTGTCAAATGTGGTTGGCTCAGCAAATCTCCTTGAATATTCATATGAGTAGGTAAGTATCATGTTAGTAGTAAATGTGTAATAGCAATAGTGTGGTGGTACTAAATCTATTATTCATTTTTTTAGGAACTCTGTCTCTCAGTAACCTTTCAAGATATCTCTGTACCTGGAATGGACAGTGAAAATTGGCCAGAAGATCCTCATGTAAAGTTCAGCCAAATACTTAAGCTCTTCTTCCACCCCCACAACTTTACTTATGTTTTAAAATTTTCACAATCCTTATGTGAACTTAATCCAGACCTCTAATCTTCTAGTATATTTACATCAACTTTAATCTCTTTGAACCACATCCACAAATTTGTGAACTTTGGCTCTCACCAAATAGAATTTTACACCACTACTTGAATTCTACGCTGCACTCCATATGGACTACTCTACTCACACTTAAACTAAAAATTTGCCCACAGTAGTACAAGTGTGTAAAGTGGGATACAGTAAGGACACTCCATAAAATTCCATATTAGTTGGTACTAGCATGGAAAAGTGACTTCTCGTGGCAAGGGAAACCAAAGATGACCATCGCAGTTGTTATTTCCAGTTAATGCATAGTTCTCCTTTGGACATCACTTTGTCATCCATCTTGCTGTATAATTCTTGGCTACACCTACAGTACATCAAGATGTGGCAAGGCACGAAATGAGTAGGTATGAAAACATTATTAAATAGTGCCTCGTTCATGTGATATATTGTATTAGCCTATCATAGTTATGGTGGTAGCTATTTAAATAATTAGTCATGTGATGTCATGTGACCTATATATATTAGGATGCTGAGGTTGCAATACACTAGCATGGAACTGAAGACAAAACAGCGATAAAACTGTATGCACTACCAACACAACGGAACGATAAGTATTGATCATAGGTGAACAGGAAAGTGTGCAATGGAGAAATTTAATAAGTCTGGTAAAAAGGCTGAAAGGAGGGAATAGGTGAGTATATTGAACTTCATTATATAAACGGGCAAGGTTTTGGTGCCAGTTATTCCATTTAAACGTGTTTTTTTTCTTCTTAATTGCTATAGGACAAGGAATAGCATTTTAATATTCACAATGCTTTGTAGGCTACCATTCTAATTCATGCCTCATTTTAATCTAGTTAATTTTTACTCCAGAAGTGCACAATGGCCAAATTTTCACTGCCAATGTTAGCAAACAGCATACACTTCGATGAGAAGCTCTGGGAATCTTTGAAGAATTACTTAAAATAAACAACAGAATAAAGAAAACTAAAGAATTATTTGGAAAAATATTCTTAAAAAGGAAAATAATTTATTACTGAAGTCGACTTACTTCCCATGTAAGTTTGTCACTGCTGCGCTATCAAGTATATTACTGTTTTAAAAAATGTGTGGCTCCTTTTTTTTTTTAAATCCATTCCAGCAACATTCCTACTTTTTTTTTTTGCTTACATTGCTCAGGTGTAACACTTCCTGTAATAAAAAATTCAAAACCAAGACTTGTATTTTGTTTTTTTACAATAAAAAAAAGTTATTGGAATACTAAGCATTAAGCATCTGTTCGCCCAAAATATTTTATAGTATGAGGTTCAGAACTCAAAGTCCATCGAGTAGAAAGTGAATTAGCTGTGTACTCTGTCTGAAGCCTGTAGCTGCTCTATGAGACCGTCAGAAATTCAGCTTCAGGGAGTACAATTGGTTATGGTATGTCTGAATTTTTTTACTATTCTTTGTGTGGGGACTAATACACTATTTATTGCATCATAGTAAAGTGTTTTGTCTTTTAACTTGCTTTAATTTTTCACCTCTTGCTAAATGTCTCTGAAGAAAAAAAAATACATTTTCATGTTGCTGACCTGCGTTGTCATCAACTCAATGATTAAGGGGTTAAATAATTTATTATCATCACCATGACTACTGAATCTATGTGAATGTCACTAGCAGAGCAAAAATAAGGATGAGTACTAACAGAATCAGATTTACTCTAATCAAACTTTCTCCTTCTAAATATACAAGTCATAGCTACATCTATTGTACTTTTTTTCCCTTTCTGTACATGTATAATCTTCATTATTTCCCAAATACTGCTCTGTCAGTTCTTTTTATGCAGCAATGAAATTTAGCAATAGTTTTGTAAAGATTATGATTTGCATTACAAGGGCAGTAGGTCCCCATCATACAGTATTCAATAGGTACATTTTAATACTTGTTATTTGGTCAGTTTATGATGGAGTTCTTTTGCTTTTTGTAAAAGTGTCGGTCCAAAATGTGAAACCAACAGCTTCATCCCAAATTCTTTTATTTTGAGACATCAAAAAGATGTTTATATAAGGAAATCTTCCAATGGTGCTAATTTTATGTTTTGTAGGTGATTTGACTTGATGGGATAACTGACTACTACAAAACCAGCTATCACCAGTTCTATGGCAATCATTATAAAACGAAACTATCTGGCACTTCATGTGGTTGTCTGATATCTCATCTTTTTCTCTCTGTGCAAGACATTTAGCTAGCTATAACTTGTATACAAAATTATTACATGTATGCCTTACCTGTCATGTATACCTTCAGTGGTTGTTATCATAGTAGCTATATCATATTTTTTGTTGTTATTCTCTGAAAATTGTATAAGCCTTATAGCTATACTTTTTTTTTGCCAAGTTCTGTATCATGATATTGCATGTTCGTGTGACTAATAAAAATGTTCATGTAATTTAAAGAAGACTTTAAAGAGAAACAGAGAGAAAAGCTATGTACGCTGTAGTACAGCAGCATTCTGCAGTGCTAGTCTATACTTACACAGTGTAACTACAGCATATGGATATTTTAGAGGATGATTTACTGTCACATCATAACAGCCCGTGCTGGCTAGTGGTATTGATGCCATTTTACACACCCCTACAAAAGCATGCTTGGATTTTAGCCTGTTTGTGAAACGTTCCACTGAACTGTTAGCAAGAGGGTGATAGCTATATGCTGCTGTGTAGGCCTAGATTAAATTTGCTTTTTACCCCACCTATTTTACTTTGCTTTTATGCTAAAAAAATGCACTTATTTTGCTTGTTTTATACTTCTATCAATGATTCAGTCATTCTCGGCTGAAATAATTATAATAGTAGGAAATTTTTCTCTTTTTAACAGCCAATATTTTAATTATAACTTAACCCGACATTTCGACTTCTTGCCGAAGTCCTCTTCAGGGGTCAACTGAGGTCGAACTCTCCGTGGTGATATAATAATAACACAAAATAAACAGCAACTTTTTCCGACATGTGCTTACTCAAATTATAATGAATTACATTTGCAAGTAACCACAAAATAACCTTCCTATGTGATCATGCAGTGTTTAAACATGCCTCAAAGGATAATTTGTCCATTTCCCCCTATGAATGTGTAAAGCCATCCCCCCCCCCCCCCCCCCCCCCCCCCCAAAAAAAAAAAGTGGTCAGGCCATAGCTTGACCAGCCTGACCATGTACTCCCAACCCTGCTATGGTTATTATATCATTAATGTGGGGGGCTGTGGGAACACCCACTAATGAAGCATGAAGGGTGCTCAAGTCATTGAAGATCTGATTAACACTTAGTATTTGTGTGTGTATGTGCCAACTTTGAGAGCTGGAGTGTGGTATGGTTTGATATGCTGTGGCTGACCATAGCTACATAAGTTCAGAGTTGTGCAAAGTCAGAGTTTGTAAAGGTTGATCTGTGTCTCCAGTAAGCTAAGCAAACCTGAAGTCAGGCTTTGGGTCCCCTTAACCTGGGCGTCAGATAAGGAACACCGACATATTATATTCCCTGTCTGACTCTTTGGTGGCAGTGGGGGAACTCTACTTTCACCCTGATCTCACAGGGGTAGTTGATAGTTATTGACGTTGTTTTGTGGGCCCAGCCAGAGTCAGGTGTCAGGGCTTCACATTCTGTCATATATGCAGTGGGAGTGGCTAGCCAAGTCTACACTACCACTGCTAATTAAATTTATTAATGAGGGAAGTTGTGGTAAGGCTACATGTAGGTTGGAATAGAGCCCCAAAAAGATGTCAAATCGAATGTTAGGAGCCTATGCAGCATGTGTGTGTGTTGTGTGGTTTAACTTATTGGTGTAGCTAACTTGAAAATGTATTAGCTAATTGCACTTAAATTGGGTGAAGTGGTACATGAATGGAAGTGACAGGAAGTGTTATACAGTTGATAGCTATGTCTCTGAAGTTCCTTAGCCTTTACCACAATTAATTTAGAAGGTTCTGTACAATGTTGCTTGTAGTGTAGCTATCGTTAATTCCACTCTCTCTTTTTTCCCCTCCAACTAAAGTTCACTTTAGTGTTCAGCTGATAGGGAGGAACCATCCTATTCCCTTAGGAGCTGCATGGTTGGTTGTGGCTTTGGTCTCACAAATGCCACAATTATTATCTAGTCTCAAGAAAGTTAGGGAATCTGATGGATTCAGCTTCACATAGCTAGCTAAATGGCCATGAATCCAGTCTTGGCACCAACATTAAAAGAGTTAAAATGTATAGCAAAAGCAGGTTTTCAATTATTGGAATGAAGAATAAATAAATAAATAAATCAGTGACTAGCTACAATTTCTATATAGGTGGTAGCAATTCTAATTTCAACAACTAAAATTAATACCTTAAAATTGGGTGGAATGACTTGTTGGTGACTTAGTCTCTCTCTTAATTTCACTTCCACTATAAGACCTGGACTTGCATATGAAGGTAGCAGCACCTGGCTAGGTTGCCTTGGGTGATAATTGAAAGTACAGCTGTAATGGTGAGTGAAACTCCGTATGTATAAAAAATTTTAATTTTTAATTTCATCATAGAAACAGTTTGTCATAATTGTGATTTAGCTAGTTACAAAAAAATGAAAATATAAAGTGACATAAAATGAATGTTTTATTCTTGTCAAAATTCCCCAACTTGGAGACCTAATCCCTTACTCCTTCTTGCAGCAGTTTCAAAATTATATAACAATTCATCCTCTTTAGCTTTCTCTATTGCAGTTTCATGGCGGATCTGTGAATATGAAATAAGTTGTGGATATCATGACCCCGAGCTAGCCAACAAACTTTATTTTTCAATATTCATAAAACCAAATAGTTACATTTAAAATAAATCTTGTGACAAGCAAAGAGGAAGACTTTAATATCACAGAGTGTAAAAGTGATGAAAGGATATTAGCTATACCTGCTCTCATAATGTCTGAAAATTTGATGAAACTGAAAAATTTCAAATTATCTGATTCATTTAGTATACTTTCATTGGGTCCCCTATTTACAAATATGAATGAAACATACCTAAGCAAATTCCCTAAATGTTATTATATACAAGACAATTATAGTCTTCCCAAACAAGCTTTGATATTATGACCCACTAAAGCATAACATAGCTAATAAAGAAAGAGGTTGCAAGCCACCCACAACTATCTGACAAATAAAATATACAGTGAAAAGAGTAAGCTACTACTCTTTGTTATATCCATTAGCTTTGTGATGCTCACATATTATAGTTACTTGTAACTACTTTCAGTCATTTTATTAGTTAATATTTCTGCAACCTACCTGGTCTATAGTAGTCATTTTCATTTGTTGTTGAAGTGGGCGTGGCTTCCACTGTCTTGCTCTCAACTCTACAACATCCATCAGCAGGAATCTCACTCTGCAGCTTACCTCACCTTCTTTTATTAAATCGTTACTAGTCTTGAAGTACTGATTAAAATTTCCCTATTTGGATATTAAATATAGAATAAAATTAAGCAAAATAATTAAAAATAATGGTGTGCTTCAGCACTAATAGTGGAGTGTGGTAGCCTAGCTATACTCTTCAAATAAGAAGAATTACTAAACAATTCTATAGTTTTATACCAATATAATTATATATATTATGGGTTAAGTTATAATTAAAAATATTGGCTGTTAAAAAGAGAAAAATTTCGTATTATTATAATTATTTCAGCCGAGAATGACTGAATCATTAGTTTTATACACGTTTTCATTACATTTCTATGATGAGCTAATTAATAGGCACACTGACTAATTCTTTTCAAGAAATTTATAAGTTTCTCGGCTCACATTTTCTTGAAGAAGTAGCAGCAAGTTGAAGTGTTAATTGGTTTACCTGCTATTTTAGCATGGTATGTTCAAACTTAATCAGAGTGCTCAATTCAAGGTGAATATATTTCATACCCAACGAGGTGAATAAATGAACCGTCCAATCAAAAATTAGTTTTTATGTGTTTCCTGTAGCCTAGAGCCATGGTACAAGTCAGTTGCACTAGTTCATTCGGTCAGTACAAGATTTATACTATCCTTGGGCCTTTGGGCCTCAGTTTTGTTAATCTATTACTGAGCTCCACATCATGGTGTAACCTATACTTAATTTGACCAAAGCCAGTCCCAACTTATATGTTATAGCAGTATATATTCTAGATTTAAACAGTCAAAAAATCATATTTAAACTATTTGACTTCTTGCTAAAGTCTTTCTCAGAGGTTAAAACGTTGAGTTAACTTAAAATATAAATCTATTGGTTGTTGTATTTCTAACAAAAAAGATTGAAGTTAACTAGGCATCAGAGTTTTGTTTATTGACAGCATTTCAGGGTTTGGTCAACCTTACCACATTCTGTCACTTATATAAGTGAAACTTTGATTTGCTTTTGTACAGTCATCAAATTGCATGAAGTGTCTGTAGAGAGCATACATATCAACATAGTTTCTCTATTTAAAGAACACTAATGATTTCACATAAACATTCATTTTTTTAGTATGTAAAATACTAATTGTAAATAATTTCAATATTTTTTTTTATATTCACTCTCATAGTCGCCATCATCACTGATAAAGGCTCACATGATCCATTTCCAATCCCGGTAGAAGCTAGTTGTAATATACCCTAGGTGTGATTCGGTTCATCACTTAAGCTTCCAGTCTGTGATACAAGACTTCTTGGATGGTGTGGGTGTAGAAGCATCTACCAAAGAATGCCGCTTTGCCATGGCAACAGAACTCGACAGTGTCACTATAACATATACAGCATGCAGTGGTAAACAGTAAGCAGCTATCTAACTACTTACCATGTGCCAGGAGAATTCTATTAGAAGCACTGACCAGCTTGCAAGAATGAACTTGCAGCTGCATGCAAGGCATGACAGGCTATACGTGTTAACATGCTAATTAATCACGTATTGCAAAGTAAAAAAGTGGTCATAACTATTGAACCATACTAGCTATGAACTTGATTCAAATTTCAAAATATTCCTTAGTAGAAGACACTTCAAATGATACCACAAATGTATGAATTACAGTAATAGATCATGATTTAATAGAGAAAAATGATATTTTTGAACACCAATTTGGCATCTTAATGTACTTAAAGGTCAAATCCAAAGTGGTTCTACTTCAGAAAATGAAGTCCATTATGTGTAGAATTGATGTATAAAGTTTCATACTTTTATCGAAAAGTGCACATTATAATTGCTTAGCAGCTCTACTATTATACCTTCTACCTTTTATTTTTTTCAATCTAGTTCATTTTTTATTGTTGTTGTTTTTTGTTGTTTTTTTGTCTTGTTTTTTTATGAAGGGTCAGAACTTGATAATTGTAACAATTTAATTAATGTTGGTTTTAGACATTTCCACTAAAACTAGACTGGAGGTGTGGTCCGTGTATGTTGGAGGAGGATATATTGGCAACAATGAGGATGACACAATAGTGATGGCCTTCAACACACAGTCCTACGAATGGCACTCTCTACCTTTTTACGATGTCTGGAGGTTTGCTATGACTACCATCAAGAACAAACTAGTTCTGGTGGGAGGAAGAAATGAAAGTTTCTATGGTAGTTGTGAGCTAGGAGAGTGGCAGCCTGACAACAATTGCTGGACACATCCCTTCCCTCCTATGTCTATACCTCGCTGTTTTCCTTCAGCCACTTCATACAGACATTGGCTGGTGGTGGCTGGTGGTTGCCATAAACATTGTGAACAAGATGGAGTTGAGGTACTTGATGTATCCAACATGCAGTGGTCCACTGGACCATCCACACCAACACCATGGATGATGATGAAGTCTACTACAATAGCAGATACCTGGCACCTCATGGGGGGAGATTGTAAGGGTGATGGTTTTAGTCATGATGTCTATAGTGCATCTCTAGAAGCTCTTGTTTCACATTCCTCATCAGACATTTCCAACATATGGAAGAAACTAAATCCACTCAACTGTATAGAATCCTGCCCTGTCAACATTGGGGATCTCTACTGGCAGTCGGTGGCAGGATGTCAAGTTCCAAGGTAGTGTCCACTATCCAGCGGTATATCCCTGAGACAAATACTTGGGTCTTGGCTGGACAATTACCACATCCAGTATGTGCCTGTGCTTGTATCATGACATCAAACAAAGTTCATGTCATGGGAGGATATGATGGAAATAACAAACTTAAAGAATTATTTTCTTCTATTATACACTAGTAGTGAGTCACTGTAAAGTTGTTACCATGGTTATTAGCTATTAACATCTTCATTCATTAAACACAAGTATTTATGACTTGTATTAATTCAAAGACGTTACTCACTAGCTACTTCAAACAGTATTGTATGGAATTATAAGATTGGTTATTATTATTTAACAATATAAGAATTTGTATTGTTTTGCGTAGCTATAATGTGTAATAACAAGTAGGGTTTTTTTTATACACAACAACACGTAGTAAATTCAAGTTTGTGACCACACAACACATTAGTGATACAATATGCACAACAGGGTGAAGGAATATGTTTCGGTAAAGTGGAACTCCAAGGGCTTTTTTCTTTGTGGTTTAAAAGTGTTTGTGTGGGAAATGACCTTGTTAGATTGTGCCCCAAAATTATGAGGGGACTCCAGCCCCCGAAGTAGGGGTTATGCTGGCATAATTTTAATCATAATTGGCGAGCGAGCGTAGCGAGCGAGACACTTACAGGGGTAAAAATGAAAAAATCGGGGATGTTTGTTTATTTATTTATTTATATATATGTTTGGACGTATGTATGTCATTTTGTACTTTGACCCTCCGTATTTTTGTGTTCGCTCGGCGTTCGACCCCGTCCCAAACTTCACTAAACAGAATCCTCTGGTTTAGCGACCATTACCCGTATCACCTTAGAAATTGAATTGTTTACCGCTTTGAATTGTTTTGCGGGTGCTGGGAGCTCCATTTCTATTCGAGTTAGTGGCGGTGGTAAGTTAATACACTATTTGTCACAGTTATAGCACTACTCAACAGCATTTACTTGACAATTCATTGTCCACTAGACGAACCACGAAGGTAAGTCTTGCGTAGGTATGTTCAGTTGTGTGAAAGTATTGTGCGTTACAACTACTATTAAGAATATCACAAAGAAAATTTTAAATAGCGTGACTTGATTTTGTTGCTTCTTTTTCAATTCAAACAGTTGAGGGGAGTGGTTACTATGGCATTGAATCCCCTTTACCGTATATGCGTAATTTAGCAACTCAACTTTATTTTAGTAGTTTGAGTAACAACAGTATAGTTTAAAGCTCGCTCGCCATTTGTGCTCAAGCACACCACTAGTAAGTGATTTCATCAATAGTATGCTAGTATAATTAGTGTAATTATGAGCATAATAAAGTAGTTTTTAGCAAATAATAATAATAATAATAATTTGACATAGTCTTGGCTTTGAGGACTCTTAAAATTAATTTCCTGGTGCCCCTTCTCCCCCCCCCCCCCCCCCCCCCCCCCCCCCCCCCCCCCCCCCCCCCCCCTTCCTACGCCACTGCACAAGCTAATTGGCGAGCGAGCGTAGCGAGCGAGACACTTACAGGGGTAACACAATCTAAAATCGGGGATGTTTATTGGCGAGCGAGCGTAGCGAGCGAGACAGTATTAGGGGTGGATAATGCAAAATCGGGTATATGTTATAGGTATATATGTATGTGGGATGGTACGTATGCCCCTTAAACGCGCGCGCGGGGAACGTTTTTCTCCAAAAAACACGGCTTTTTAGGCTTGACCCCAATTTATTCTGAAACTAGAGGATTAAGAAAGCCTTACTTTATACTTAACCTCCAAAGTGTGAGAAAATTCCTGCGAAAATGCTTGCTTTTCAAGAAACGAAAAGTTGATTCGACCGGTTACTATGGCATTGAAGACCCTTTTCCAGACTTAATTTCAAAACTTCGCCGTTTTATGGGGGGTACGGAGTGCCGGTTGTTGGTTGTCAAGAGCTGTTGGTAGTCAGAATGCCGTAGTATTAATGCTAAGGAAGCTACTACTTCTCGAGGGAAGCTGAGGTAAGTACGTAATTCCATATTTGTTAGCTAAATATGCAAAATTAACTCTGGCCTTTCTTTTTTGTAGCTAAGAGCTTGTCAACAGTGACTGGTAAATTCAAATAGTCAGATTGGCTCAAATTTGGTACTACAAAAGTTACCACTGCTCAAGAAAATGAGGTAAGAAAATAATTTTGTATTTGTGTGCTAAAATTGATTGTTTTTGTTTTTGTAGGTGAGAGCTTGTTGTCAAGAATTCAAGGTAATTCAGATGGTCAAAGTAACTTCAATCAGAAGTTATCAATACTCAAGAATGATGCAAGTAGTAATTCCATATTATTGTTGGCTAAAATTACAAATAATAACACCGGTTTATTTTTTTATCGTAGCTGAGAGCTTGTTCAAGAGTTGCTGGTGATTGAGATTATCAGAATGGTGATGTTTAATACTACAAAAGTTACCATTGATCAGGTAAGAGAGTGATTTTGTATTTGATTGCTGAAATAAAAGGTCATAACTGCTATTATAGTGTTTGCATGAACTAAGCTAAAACATAGTAACAATACTTAGTTTTATGTTACCTAACATCAGGCTCGCTCGCCATTTGTGCTCAAGCACACCACTAGTTTATTTATATATATGGACGTACGTATGTCATTTTGTACTATGACCCTCGCGTTTTTGTGTCAGTTATGTGGTCGACCCCGTCCCAAATTGCACTAAACAGAATCCTCTGGTTTATCGATCAGTACCCGTATTACCCTAGAAATTGAATTGTTTACCGTTTTGAATTCTTTTGCGGGTGCAGTTCAAACTTGAAAACTTAAGGGACTTCCATTTCTATTCAAGTTAGTGGCGGTGGTAAGTCAATGCGCTCTTTGTCATGGTTATAAGCCGTGCGCAACAGTATTTACTTGAAAATACATTGTCCACTAGGCTACCGCTAAGGTAAGTCTGTGTAGGTGCATGTCCAGTTGTGTCAAACTTTGTGTGTTACAACCACTATTTAGCTAAAGAATATCACAAAGAAAACGTTTAAATAACGTGTATTGTTTTGTTGTTGTTTTTTTTCCCTTCAATTCAAGCAGTTGCAGAGAGTTGTTACTATGGCACTGAAATCCCTTTACCTTGTATGCTAAATTTAAAAACTGGACCTTATTTTCAGTAGCTTCAGTGTTAGAAGTCAAGATCATTCATATAAAAATAGTATAGTCTTTAGGCTCGCTCGCCATTTGTGCTCAAGCACATCACTAGTTTATTTATTTGTATATATGTATGGACGTACGTAAGGCATTTTTGTACTTTGACCCTCGCGTTTTTGTGTTAGTTCAGTTGTCGACCCCGTCCCAAATTGCACTAAACAGAATCCTCTGGTTTAGCGATCAGTACCCGTATCACCCTAGAAATTGAATTGTTTACCGTTTTGAATTCTTTTGCCGGTACAGTTAAAACTTGACAACTTAAGGGACTTCCATTTCTATTCGAGTTAGTGGCGGTGGTAAGTCAATGCGCTCTTTGTCATGGTTATAAGCCGTGCGCACAGTATTTACCTGAAAATAAATTGTCCACTAGACTACTGCGAAGGTAAGTCTGTGTAGGTGCATGTCCAGCTGTGTCAAAGCATTGTGTGTTACAACCACTACTTAGCTAAAGAATATCACAAAGAAAACTTTTAAATAACGTGTATTGTTTTGTTGTTGTTGTTTTTTCCTTCAATTCAAGCAGTTGCAGAGAGTTGTTACTTTGGCACTGAAATCCCTTTACCCTGTATGCTAAATTTAAAAACTTGACCTTATTTTCAGTAGCTTCAGTGTTAGAAGTCAATAAAAATAGTATAGTCTTTAGGCTCGCTCGCCATTTGTGCTCAAGCACACCACTAGTTTTATTATTAACGAGCGGGCGAGACACTCTCAGGGGTAACAACACCATTGAAAATCGGGGATGTTTGTTTGTTGGCGAGCGATCGGAGCAGCGAGCGAGACAGTATTAGGGGTGGATAATGCAAAATCGGGTATATGTGTGTACTGTATAGATGGTACGTATGCCCTTTAAACGCGCGGGTTCCCTCTTTTCTCCAAAAAAACACGGCTTTTTAGGCTTGACCCCAGTTTATTCTGAAACTACAGCATTAAACAAGTCTTACGAAGTAGTGTGAGAAAACTCTGGCGAAAACGCTTGTTTTTCAAGACACAAAAAGTTGCTGGACCGCGGTTACTATGGCATTGAAGACCCTTTTCCAGACTTAATTTCAAAACTTCGCCTTTTTAGGGGGATACGAAGTGCCGATTGTAGTCTGGCGCGGCCCTAGCCCCTCCCGAAAAATCGGGAGAGCGGAGCGGTTGGGTAAAGGGTTTGGCGCGTGAGACTAGGGCCGATTGTTGGTTGTCAAGAGCCATTGGTAGTCAGAATGCCTAATATTAATGCTGAAGCTACTACTACTCTAGGAAGCTGAGGTAAGTACGTAATTCCATATTTGTTAGCTAAATATACCAACATAAAGTGTCCTCCTGTTTAACGATCATTACCAGTATCATCCTAGAAATTGAATTGTTTACCGCTTTGAATTTTTTTGCGGTGCAGTTTAAACTCAAAAACTTACTGGAGTTCCATTTCTATTCGAGCTAATGGCGGTGGTAAGTTAATACGCTATTTGTCATAGTTATAAGCCATACGCAACAGTATTTACTTGAAAATTAATTGTCCACTAGACTTACCGTGAAGGTAAGTCTTGCGTGAGTATGTTCAGTTATGTGAAAGTATTGTGCGTTACAACATTTACTAAGAATATCACAAAGAAAAGTTTAAAGAACGTGACTTGTTTTTTGTTTCAATTCAAACAGTTGCTGGGAGTGATTACTATGCCTTTACCGTATAATACGTAATTTTAAAACTCGATTTTTTTCAGTAGCTTGAAGTTAAAATATGCGCCGATCTGATTGCTCCCTCACTTCTTTATGATCCGCTGAGTTTAAAATGGTAGCTAGTGACACAGAGACCGTAATCTGCTGTACGCACCATTAGGATCTTATTACGGTCTCTGAAGTTGGAGTCAGTAATAGTCTCGCGGGCCAGACCCTCACGCCCCTCCCTCATTTCCCCAGTAACAGTTGGCTCAAAGGGATTGTAACACAACAGTACACACTTTAATTGAAGATGTTATTCTCATTATGTCCATGGTTCATAACAGTGTATAGTTGTTTATTTAGGACTAGTTTGACTTCAAACCTGCAGCTTACATTTCCTTTTTAACCCACTAAAGGGATTATAAGTTTTAGTTGAATGACTGCAAAAGGTAGCTAAGTATTATTTCAAACACATATTTATTTTACATTAGAAAATATCCAGTAACCTAGAAATAGTTATTCCCTGGGGTAGCTCACCTAATACAGCTCTGGGTAGGTGGTAACCAGCTTTACGAAACACCTCTGAATGTAACAAATGTTACACGCCTAAGATTAGCATGTAATACAGTTTCTACGGGCGCACATGATACAGAAGCTCTGTGACCAAATCCAGCAGGGAAGTATACAAAAGAATTGGGCCTGCCAATGTATAAAATGGGTTAATATCTTATTCAAGTTCTTATTTTTTACAGTCTAGATGAAAATGATCTGGATAGAAAATCATCTAGCTACACACTTAAGATTGCTGATGATCACTAACTAATGCAAAGGAATTTAATGAGGCAACAAAAGCTAGCACAATTGGAAAAAAACTCGTTAATTTTTCGACATAGATAATTGAAATTAAATTTGAATAAATGGGTGATTTTACAAAACGGAGAAGAAAAAGAGACAAAGATAAGAAAGTGAGGGCAATAATATCGTTTGCACATGTCTGCACAGGTTTTAAAGGTAGCTTGTTGTGATTTAATTCTTGGGGTGATAAACATGAATTATAGTAGTCATCTTAGACTGCATTCTCTTCATATCCTTTCAGCTTTTTCTCTGCCTATAATATTAACAAATAAATGAATGTATTAATTACAACTGACAGAACAGTACATTTAATGTGAATTATACTGAAATTTTGGTTCGTGGAAAGAGGCGGATGTCAATACCAGTATTAGGATCAAGTGTTAAATATTCCAGTAGCAAAACGATTAAGGTGCTGACATTTGGCAACACCTGGGAGCTATTAGTAGCGCATTACATGGCATTAGTTGCACCCACCCAATCACACCCCATTAGACTAGTAAATACCCAGCAAGTGATAGCTGCCTCAACTTGGGAATAAATAAAATACTGTGAGTGCTATTGATTAATGCATTTTTACTTAAACCTGCCATAAATTCTGACATGGAAAGCTACGACATTGAGAGAGGTGTATTCACTCATTCATTTACTTTTGCTTCATTGTGTGCTCCAGGTAAATGAAAATCACATCTTACACTATGCATTTATATTTAAGAGAAGTAATAACTATACACTAGTTTGAAATCGTTTCTCAGACCCAATCAGGTATCAATATAGCTGTGCAATGACAATGGCAGATGAAAATGCTGTCTTTATAGCTAAACATGCAAAGGACACTCACCGAGTTTCAAACCTCCAATTACAGCACCCAGTTACTTCTCAGCATAAAGCATACTATTGCAAGAAATTATTAGCTCACATGCTTTTGACACAACTAAAGGGGTGTTACCCACAAAAGCTAGTACCTATGCAGAGATGATAGCTTTGCGTTTTCTCAAAAATCAGCCCGAAATTTAAAAAGTAGCACAAGGCCTTGAACCATCGTTCTGAGTAAGTTTATACCTATGTAAATCAACGGCTAATTGTCAGTAATCCTAAAATCAGAGCATGACAGATAGACAGACATACAGAGGATGACTACTAAAACCTTCTCACACATGCACACTGAGGGCTAATCACATGATGAAGAAAAAAACATAAATGTGACCCGCTCCGTGAAAATCGACCATTTGCAATAAATTATTGAAACGCGTAAAGGCCGAGAAAAGCCGAAAAAAATTTTTTTCCTGGATTTAAAATTTTTTTAACAGGGGTAAGTACAAGGGTTTCTCAACTTCTGTGCAAAATTTCAGCGTTAGTAGATCGGTCCGTGAACGAACTTATAAAAAAATGTCATCACAGAGTCACCATAACAACTCATGCGAAATAGCTCCAGCCTAATAGTGTCGACCAATATGGCAGAGAGAATAGCTAACGCTATAAACCTTCTGGGTGCTGACAGCTTAAGTAAAATGATAACGTATTGTAAAATGACGACCATGGCTTTTCAAAGCGCTACAGCATATCCAGTTAGTGAACAAGAAGGCCAAAAGGCTAGAAATCTATAGAGAGTTTGAGTAAACAAACGGCCATTCTTTTCCCGGCAAATGTGGGCGTAACCGTGACGCGAAGAAATTTACGGACTTTAGGCGTCTCGCTTTAAAGTGATTTTTCTCGTAAAAACGAACGGTTAAGTGGTGAAAACGCGTGTAGTGTTTTTGTTTGTATCTTTGCGGAGAAGCGTTGGAGAAAAACGCTTAAGGGCTCATTGTACTTCTTGATAAATTTTGGGCTTACTGAAGCTAAAAAATGAGTTTTCATTTTTTTGTGTGCAAATGGTCGATTTTCTGGGAGCCGGTCACAAATAGCTAATAAAGTAAGGCTATTACAATGCATGGAAAGATTAACTTTAACCAATGGAATTTATAACCAAACAATAAGGTCATAAAATGAGTTAAACAATGATCACTTTACACTTCTGTCTTGCATAATTTGAACTCTTCTAACTTCACATTTTGGTTTTCTGACAAAAGAATACCTCTTGGGGTTTTCTGACCTCTTGGGGTTTGGTACTTAGTCACTTCTAATATTTTTTTCTTGTTTTATTTTTGGCAGAGAGAAAAAATATCAACACTATTAGTATCACCTGAGATACTTCCTCCGTGAGTTGTTTCACTCTTAACTTTAGCTTCAAGACTTCTGGGGAATCCGTATCCGAAGACAGTGAAGCTGTATTGTTGCCGACTGGATTAGTGGAGAAGATACTGGCACCGTGAGGGTCTTTGTATATTTTGAACATCTGAAATATAACACGGCAGATGTATGAAATGCAGGTGCTGACCTCAGCATCTATATTACTGTATGTGCATATTAAATCTCTTAGCAATCAGATACAGTATATGAGAACAAACCAGAATTAAATTGCTATTATTAGTATTTAAATCCTACAACTTGTGATAGGGTGTATGCAAAAGGGCACACTGTTTCTAAATAGACAAAAACAACACAAAAGATAAAGTCGAACCACTGGATATTATTAGCCACACCCATTCCAACGTTACACCGTAATATTCCTAATAAATTAAAATGAGTGCTGTAAAGAAAAACAGGATAACACACTGAAGCTGCAAAGTCTAAAGCTACATAATTATAGTCAGGAAGAACTAATAACACAAATTAAATGGCAGTGAGACATGGTCAGGTGTACGCATGAGAATGCATGATATGTGAAGTTAGTGGAGTAGTGCCACCCGTGCAACTTTTTCTTGCTTTTTTTTTTTAAACTCCACATGCTAGCAAATGATTCAGTCAATCTTGGCCCATAATAAGTAATAATAGGAATTTTTTCTCTTTTTAAGGGTGCTCGCACATAGCAACGCGTGTGCACTTTTCCCGTGAATTTAACCACAGAAATGTGGCATCCTGTTTCGTGGAATAGTACCTCGCGAATTGATAACGCATGGGGAGAGTTCCCGCGGTCAGGATATTCTCTTCCCCCTCCTGCTCTCTTTTTTCTGAACTATCTGAGCTTTTCTTCTACCCCACCTCTCCTATCTTCAGCTCTTCTTCTTGAGTCATGGGGCCCCCTTTTCCTTTGTCTATCTCTCCTGCATCTCAGTCCTACTTTTGAGAAACTTTTGTCTTCTATTTCGCACTTCAGCCTAATCCCCGCCTTTACTCGTCAATTCCACCCTCTTTTTAGTTACCAATAATCGCTCGCCTTTTTTCCTTCTCTTCCATTTTAAACCTACACCGCCTTATCTCGCAGATTCCATCAGCTTTTCAGTTACAATTAATCGCCTTTTACCTTCTCTTCCGTACTTTTGCCTTTTTTTTTTAAACCTGTGCCGCCTTCCATCGTCTATTGCACCCGGTTTATAGAAATAACCAGCACATTCTACAGAATGTGACGATACTTTACCCACGATAACGTGATGATGCTTTACCAAACCGTACAAAGTTCATGAATTATTCATGAATACACACACCGCCGGTTGTCGTCGTTACTGACACATAAGCGTATTATTATATAGATAATATAATAATAATAATAAATAATAATAATAGCAAATTTTTCTCTTTTTAACAGCCAATGTAGTTAATTGTAACTTAACAATTAACTATATTGGCTGTTAAAAAGAGAAAGATTTGCTATTATTATAATTATTTCAGCCGAGAATGACTGAATTATTATTATTATAGCAAATTTTCTCATTCTAACAGCCAATATTGTTAATTAAAACTTAACCCGACGTTTCGACTTCTTGCCGAAGCCCTCTTCAAGAGTCAACTGAGGTCAAACTCTCCGTGGTGATATAATAACACTATGTAAACAGCAAGATTTCTAAAGGGCACGCTTACTGTTTATTATATCCTAGAGGGTGATTTGCACGCAGCATGGACAGCCAGCATCCTGGAAGCTCTAAACCTATGTCTCTGTTAAACTTGTTGTTGTCAGGTGTCATCTGTATGTGTGGAGCTTCCTTGATCTTCAACTCACGATTCTTACTGGCTCTGTCTACAACTCTTACCTCTTATTCCCATTTCATGGGGTGATGCTGCTGCCCAGCATGTTCAGCAATGGCTGAAACCTTCTCATCACCTCTCTTACAAGCATCCTGATGTTCTTTCACTCTTTGCTCAAGCCTTCTAGTTGTTTCGCCTATGTATACTTTACCAAAACTGCAGTGTATACTGTACACTATGGATGACTCTGTGGTAATAGGTATAGTATCTTTGACTCTAGTAAGATGTGATCTTAGTGTCTTACCCGACTTAAGGGTGGCCACGCGCACAGCCTGTAGATCTGGACATTAATTTATTCCCCGTCAATACCCCACCATTCGATAATACACGAGCAGGAACAATCACGTAGTAGTAGCAGAAGTATACTTTGTGAAGTTGTGGTGTTCTATTTTAGCTTCTTGTTGTCTCATATCTGTTTACAGCAACTCTCCATATGTCGTCTGAACTCGCGCGGCAAGGTGCACCAGGCTGCCTTCCTCCTGTAGCCGTTCTCCGGGTTCTGCGCACCTGAACTCAAGCGGATGGATCCACCAGGCTCAATTTCTGCGGAGCGAAGACTTCCCAAGCTGCGCAAATCTAATACCTTCACCTCTGGCTATCTCCAAGAAACTGCTCTCTCTTCTGACTCTCCTGTTATTGTTGTATTGATGTTTGTTTACTCTTGATATAGGCGGGCTCTTTTTAGAACCAATACAAACCAATTGAAAAAAAAATTGCTCGCATACTCGTAGTACGAGACATGGGGGTGGGGCTATTTCTTAAGAATTGCGAGTGGAATTAAAGTTCCAAATTTTGTATCAGTTTTTCTTGGAATCTAATAATGAGAATGACAAAAAAAATTTACACATGGGTAAACCTAAACAAAATGAACTGCACCACAACGAGAATTTTTCAATATCTTATAAATAGAAAAAATTGCGAATAAATTATAAAGTAATATTGAAATGGAGAACTCGTTGTCTTGCAGTAGAGTATTGGCTCGGCTAGTAGCACCAAATTGCGGAGCTCCAACTTACCGCACCGCTCCAAAAAAGTACTACAAAATTTTATAACCAGGCCCCGATATTTCCTCCAGATTCGCTCTAAAATTAGTGAGCGGCGCCTTCGGCAGGTACTTTGTCCTTGTGTTGTAGTGGAGAAGCCCCTTTAAGTATACAATAGTAGTAATCGTGCATAGCAACCATCAACAAAAAATTGCGTAGGCGGTGTGCGGCCACCCTTAAATGCTGTTTTGATGTCAAAGTCTCTACACACTCTCTGAATGCTCTCACTCAATGTATGTATGGAATAGTAAGAATCAAACTCTTCTCTTGCTCAGTATTTGTGTGATCTTTAGAAGGTACTCTTTAGAGCCAGTTCCCATTGTACCTAAAGTAAGTTGACCTAAGGCAGACCTAATAATTCTGTGATGCACTCAGGAGATAGACATGTTCTCTCATCTAGACTCTCATCATTCTGGAGCTTCTCTCTGATCACAGATACTGCCTCTCTATTGGAACATTGGTGAACAGGGAAGACACATCAAAACTCACCATCATTTCGTCAGATCTCAAGCATACACTATTAACTGCTTGCATGAAATGTGCTGAATTCTTTATGTATGATTGTGTCTTACATTGAGGAAGAGGCCACTCTCGTCTTCTTCCATTTATCGTTCGTTGTACCTGGTTAAGTTGCAAACAAATTAGCCTACCGGTAGTCTAGCGTAGCCAAACCCTTTATTTTATTACAACTGTATTCTTGGTCTACTCGGTAATTCAGCGCTAGTTCATGAAAACTGCTCTCGTTATTTTCTGTCACTCCAGCCTACTGTCCATCTATTAGTGTCGGGTTTGGTTGCTAACCAGTTCACCTTGCTAGGTTTACCCAGTAAGTCAGCACGAGTCCGCGCGTCTGCGCATTTTAGCTCATAAATTATTCATGAATACGTACATCGTCAGTCACGGGTATTATTATAGAGATAATAATAATAATAATCTATACACTCCTAAAGAAGACTTAGGCAAGAAGTCGAAACATCAACATTATTCAATTAGGAGAAAAACTTTTATAATAAAATCTGTCAATGTTTTAGGCAAGTTGGGTTTTCAGATTGAGAAAACTTTTCTTGTAACCACAAATCTATATTATACTATATCCTTCAATTTGTAACTCAACACAATCAAAGCTTACAGATTAGAAGAGAATACACTAACCTTGGAGAAGAACACCACTATGAGGACTGACATTGTGGACAACGGATTGCCAAAGCAATAACCAGCCGCGTAAATGTTCAAATGTTCGCTGTAGACCGATGTGATTACAATGATACAGAGTAGAATAACAGAGGTTAGGTAAAGGGACAGCCTGATCTCCTTGGAGTCATTCAGAACTTTTATCTGAAATAAATCAATGTTTGATAGAAAACAGAAATTATTTAACCAAAATAATTATAAGTTTGTATCAATTTCCGATTGCTAAAATATAATAACTCAGAATGTATTAATCATTCTATTTAATCCTTTCCCATTACAATCACACTAATTCCCTATTCCAAATTCCATTCCAAATAACACTAATTCCTATTCCTAACTACACCGGCTCCCATTCCAAATTATACCGGTTCCCCTTCCAAACCACCTTCCATTCCAAATAACACTGGTTCCTGTTCCAAATTACACTTAATTCCATCCAAAGTACTGATTCCTATTCAAGATTACATCATAATTCTGCTCCAGACTAGTTTGATTACCTGCACATTTCTAATCAAGAAGGCGAGGACGATTCCTACCACCTGGATGATAGCCTTATAGCCAAACAGTACTGCAAGGACCACCTTGATCTGGGATTTGGCACAACTTGCGACAAAATACTCAATGGCATGCCCAGTCTCCTGAAAGTTCAAGTACCACAGAGCACATGAGTCAACAGCCCACGTTATATAAACTAAAATTTGTCCTTCTAATAACATTCTTTGTGGCCCTACTTCATATATCCCTGGTTCCTATCATGGTTGGGAGGAAAAAAAGAAAAAAAGAAAAAAAAAGAAAAAAAAATTCTGCAAGCTATTAAACTTCAGTTCACAGGAACAGAATCTTGTGTGTGTGTCTGAACTTTATGTCATAAGAACAGATTAGGTATACCTAAATATTTAGGTAAAGGGACTCAAACTTTAAGTGCTTTTTGGCAAACAACTGAAAATCTGCAATCCTTACACTATGGACTTGATAGTGTCACGTTCTAAGATGTAAACTAAGCAATGATTGTTTCTAACCCACAGCGCGCATGCACGAGAGGGTTACAGTGTGGATTACACACACCAACAGGTGTACAGGACAACCACCATAACCCACTCATGGCATGCATGCTGAGGTTAACACTTAGGACTCCGCAAAAAACTTAACTAATTGATTCTCACATACATTGACATGTCCACCGGGACGTTCCACATCTGGTATGAAGTGTGGCTCCATTCTTGTAGAAGGAACAGCAGTGGCCACTACAAGAATGACCAAGTCCAACAAAACCATGCCACACACGACAGCCATCAGGTGCCAGTCCTTAAACACCTGAGCACAGGTGAATAAACTATATCACTAGTAGGGTCAGAGGTTGGTAAAGGGTCATCAATGACTTATGTTAGGTTTGCGGGTGCTGAGAGATAGTGGCCTATGAACTGAACTCACCCTTTTCTTTATGGCGGGATTTCGGAAGATGTAGTATATTCTCCACATCTTTACATTGATAGTTCCAAAACACAAGGAAAACCCGATGGTTATCATCCACAAACGAAGCTAAAGAAAAAGAATAGTAGCAACAGTAATAGTAATAGTAGTAGTAGTAATAGTAATAGTAGTAGTAATGAATAAATACTGCCCCTCCCTCCAGGTCCTTTGCCCAAATGTTTTTGTCTTGTTTTTTTTAAATAAGTAGTTCTCATTTCTGCTCCACTTGTGCTGATGTCTCAAATTGTGATCGTGCCATTTTAAGATGCAAACAAACATGTGTTGATATGCTTGCAGAGTATTAAATTGAGCGAGTTCTATTACTCAAAGTAGGAATGTGGGTACCTATTATTATATTGTGTGTGTGTGTGTGTGTATACAGTGTGTGTATAGGCATTTATTCCACACTAGATATCTTCACTTATGTTTAGGTAGTGACCTGTGAATCTCCATGCAAGGACTAGCTCTCATTACCCTCTGATAGCTAGTAGTTATAGCAACTGGCCTGCTTACCAGTCTAATTCTCAGTGTTTTTACAAATACCTTCCTCTAGGGTAGCCTACCCAACCTGGTTAGAGCAGCCGCTAAAATGTTAGCTGGGGGTGTGGGGTTACCAACCCTAGTACAAAATACTGCAGTGAAATCATCTAGCATATTATAATAAACCACTTATTACACTTGTCAGAGTGATATGGCAAGTATTTCACTCTCAGGCTTTTTTTCACTACTTGCCTCTGGCTCATGAAAATAAATTAGCCTGCTCAGTGAAATATTTCGCCATATCCACTCTGACTCATATATATATAAGTTCTATTACATGAAGTAGATGCCATTTTGAATGTGTGTGCATATATGTATTATTGGCGAGCGAGCGAAGCAACCGAGACAGTATTAGGGGTGGACCATTGAAAATTGGGTATATGACGTAATTTTTAAAAATTCAGCCGTTCTTTGGCAGCTAAGTGCCACTTGTTGGTTGTCAAGAGCCACTGGTAGTTAATATTAAATACTAAGGAAGCCATCACAACTCGGGGATGCTGAGGTAAGTGCTATTCCATATTTTTTATCTCAAATTAGAAGAAAACAACAACAACTGGCCTTATCTTTTAGTAGCTGAGAGCTTGGTGGCAAGAGTTGCTGGTAATTCAGACAGTCAGAATGGCTTAAATTTGATAAACAGAATCCACTTTTGTCATCATGAAGTATGGAAGTAAAAGCTTCTTCAGGTAAAACACGCAGAATATTTTAGTTCTTCTAGGACTTCATGGAGCCCTTTGACTCCATAATCTTCTCCATTTCTTGAAGAAATATTTTAGAAAAATAGTCCACTTTGGCAAATAGCTCCTCTTATGTTCACTTTGATTAGTTTCATTGCAAACAAAGAAATCAAAATTCCCCCCTCTGTATGAAACCCTAATATGTACTCGTGTGTGTGTGTGTGTGTGTGTGTGTGTGTGTGTGTGTGTGTGTGTGGTGTAGTGGTTGTGTCCTGGGCTCAGGGCCCTGAGGTCCTGAGTTCAAGCCCAACTCAGGCAATTTTTCCATCTGATTTTCCATCTGCCTCAAGGCCTTTTCTCATGAAACAACAATGGTCCAGGTGGGACTTCGGGTGCCCACACCACTTGCTGTGAGGAAAGCCTGTTCTCCTGCGAGTTCCCAGCCTGGCTTTTGCTTGCACGGCTCACAGTGCCTGCTTAGTGCACAGGCATCCTGGCTCTGCCAGGTGCGCGAGACCGCCTAGCAGCAGCAAGAGAATTTGCATTTTTTTTTTGCATTTTGTGTGTGTGATGTATAATGTATGTATGTAGGAGACTTCATTTTGTGGTGGATTGTCCCAGCTATGTAATATTCATCCATGTTTACGGACAGCTCTGACAGTGTAAGTTGGTTCCTTTTTAGCATTAGTTTACGTTGCAGTGGACATTGTGTGACATATAATGTACTAGAGAGGAATTGTCTTTCTGCCTTTGTACACAACCACTATAGAGTAATCATTGTGTCTCATACAGCTGGTCAGGGTGTGTAGATGTTTATGTGTGCTCATGCGCACGACACGTGTGTGTGCATGTGTGTGTGTGTGTGTGTGTGTGATTTTTTTTTTAAACGGTTCCTGATCCCACTTCCTTGTTCACATTTTTTAAAAGGTATATTTAATAGATAGAGCCTAGATGAAATAAATTTTAAGATTATTGCCCAGCAAAAAAAAAAATCCTATAAGATCTTGTCAGATCCTACTGGATCAGTAGGATCCTATTAGAATGGATAAGATCCTATTTGTACTAACAAGATCTTACAAGAACTGAATAAGTTTTGCTAAGAAATAAATCATGTAAAATATCTTATATGTTCCTGTAAGATCTTGTAAGACCTTATCAGCTTTTGGAACATTTATGTCTAATAACATACACACATACATACATACATGTATACATACATACACGTACACATATAGGTATACATGCATACACACAAGTTATGTGAACACTTTGGAACTGAGGGATTATAGTAAAATGTACGTGTATATCATACAGGACAAATGAGGGGCATGGTCAAGCATTTCTTTCTGTTTCCTTGCGCTACTATGAGCTATTCGATTTTTAGATGTTAGGTTTATTGAAATGTCTGGATTATATGACCACAGCTCCTTGCCAGTGAATTAAAATAGAACTTTCAACCAATGAATCAAAACAGTTGAATTTCTGTTCAGAATAAACAATATACCTACCAGTATAAACAAGAGCAGCTGCATTGTCTCACACATAAGCAGCTGCTTTAGTAGAGCCCCACAAACCAATTGAGAGGGAGGGGAGGGGGGTGAGGGGTGGCAGTTAAAAATTCAATGAAAACATAGGTATGTACATATAAATGATAGATAGAACAAATACATACATAAGTAGAGTGAATGGCTGAAAAACATAATCAATTTAACTGCATCAGATAATCCTCATTGAGACAGCAAAATGCTGACCAGAATATTTTAAAGAAGTGTCTGTAACACACATGCCAAATTTAAGTATTGCTCTGAGGTCACATCTACTGATGTCATGCATCTTTCAAATTTGCAGCAACAGACAGGTACAATGTATAAAGCATGCTCCCAAAATGAATATATTACACATGCTTCGGGGTTAACCAAAACTTACAATGCAAAAAGCGGCCAAGATGTCCCTATGCTGAATAGGAGGATGAGCAAATATGAATGTACTCACAACCAGACAGAGGATACCAATCACTATCACACAGTTCAAGTTGGGACTCGTCATCTTCACTATCCTAAAGCATTGCAAGTTGGAAGGAAGTGAGAGAAAGAAAGGTGCAAAAAGGGAAAAATTAAAGAATACAAAATAGTCAAATTTATTGTTTTAATGCACACAAATAGAGCGAGCTAGGAAGAAATTTAGGTGATTTTAAGTGTGGAAGATTGAGTTTAAGGCAACTTGCATCATTTTTCTTTTGTTTGTTTGTTACAAAGCCACAATTGTTTCAGGAGGATGGGCGTAAAAGAATCATTCATATTGCCTCAAATGACATCCTTGTTCCATACTTGTGAGTTCTGAAGACAATGGTGAAGATGAGGCAAAGAACAGCAGCAAGGATCACTATGGAGTTGATCACGTAGCTGGCCACCCAGAGCCAGAGGTAGTAATAGTGCTGTTCATACACCACCTCACCATCCGACGGTGTAACCTTCCACAGTGGACCTGACTGTTCCTCAAATGTGTATTCCTCCCCATGAAGAGACACCTTACCAACCAAATCTGGGCAACCTTCGTCACCTAGATACAAGAATTTAATTGTGTTATCTAAACTAATAGCAAGCTTTGAAATAAAAATGAAGTGACCTTTTGTCCTTACGGTTCACTCACGACATAATAAAACTTACCCTCTCTGTACTGATGAACTTCTACTTGCTGAAGTATTCTGAGACCATCATTGATCTGTATTGAACCCTAGAGGAAATAGCATCACCACAGTCCTATCACAACCAGCAGACATTCTAAAAGACAAACCGTTTCTCCATGAAACTCGTTGTTCCGTACGTCTCTCTCCACCAGACCAATGCATTTACGGAGTTCTCTCCATCCATCCAAACCCGATGCCATTTGAGCAGCTTGACGGACACAGCTGCCATTGGCACCATTCAACGACTTATTAAGTCCCAGAGCCAACGCCCACACTGCATCATAAGCTAGCAATGAAGACTTACTGAATGGTTTACACCTACTGCCATTATAACCCTAAATGCAAAGAACATTGGGAAATTAAAAAACAAAACAACAACAACATTTATTAAAAAATAGGAGTATTTAAAAAACATTTCATACCAATGACCACAATGCTGATGACGACAAATTGAAGAGAGACGGAACATGATCAACAGTTAAGACTCGCTGTGTCTGCAAGAACTCAAGGACCTCCAGGTCAGAGCATCCCTGGTCGTCCTGCCCCTCAGGCGTCCTCCACCAATCCTCCTCATACCAACCTTGCAGGAACCAGACATAGCTTCTGTCTCTCCAGTCCATTAGCGTTTGCAAAGCCTGCAGTTTAGGGAGGAGAGGGGGAGGATGTGTATGACAACAAGACAGATAAAAACAAGATCCTATGCATGACTGCCAATAGACTAGTGGTGTGCTTGAGCACAAATGGCAAGCGAGCCTTAAACCACACTATTGTGAAACAATTGATTTAGACAACTAACACTCAAGCTACTAAAATAAAGTCGAGTTTTTTAATTACGTATATGCAGTAAAGAGGATTTAATGCCATAGTAACCACTCCCCGCAACTGTTTTAATTGAAAAAGAAGCAACAAAATCAAGTCACGTTATTAAAAAATTTCTTTGTGATATTCTTAACAGTGAAGTTTGGCACGGGGTCGAACACGGAGCAAACACAAAAATACGTGAGGGTCAAAGTACAAAATGACATACGTATGTATGTCCAAACATTATATAAAAACAAACAAACATCCCTGATTTTCAATTGTGTTACCCCTGAGAGTGTCTCGCTCGCTCCGCTCGCTCGCCAATAATACATATACCACAAATACCAAATATGGTTACAAGGCATCATCATTTACCAGGACTCCCCAGCCATATCTCAATCTCAATTCACAAGTCCCAACTAAATTATTTAAAAATTGTTAAAAAAATATCTCTCAAGGAACAATAAACAATACTAAGGGACTTGAACCACACCCACCACCAGCCTGAAAGGAAAAAGCAGCTGCACAGGTGTATCATTGCATGTTACACAGTGACCATTACTTGGTTTTTGGCCAATCCAGTGACCCAGACTTGTCTGTCCAGCAACTCCAGCCTCTTTGTTCTGTGGCCAGAATGGGTAGGGAAACATAGATTTGGTACTGAAGATCAAGTGGGTAAAAATTAATTTTAAAAACTGTGTGGGGGAGAGAGAGAGAGAGTGGTTCCCATGCCTGGTGCATGTTCAGTTGTTGTATGGTGGACTTTTAGACACCTGGGAATCTTTACACCATTCAATACCACAACAAAATTAGTCGATAGATATTCAACTGATCATTTAATCATTTATACAGTATCATTCTCATGTTTATAAAGATAAATAATGGTATATATATATTTATCATGTACTGAACTCAAGTACTCCCATAGAGATTAATACAAATGAAACTACCCCAATATTTTCCCATATTGCGTCCCCTTGGGCATTCTAACAAGTGTTATTGCGTCTCCTTAGGCTAATTTTATATTTTTAGGTTTTTTGTTAAATATTAATAATAATACATTAATTTGATATCTGTCTATTGCGATGTAGGTATGTATGAATTGTAAATCACTTCATTTGTGGTTGTGTGTCATTAGGTGCAGTGGACATTGTGGTGAAACTTTGTGTTTGTGTCGCTGTAGGAAAACCAATATTTATTGTACAATTGGTGATTGTTGCTCCAGTAAAGAAGGACTGAGCACTTAAATCTTGGTTCATAGTACCACTCGATGGTGTTGTAGGGTATGAAGAAGATGGAATAGTTTCAGGCTTTTTGTATGAGCTCAAGACATGAGACATTTCCTTTTGCTGTTTGTAATGATGCTTTTCTTTATAGCTATTAGACTTTGTAGATTTTTATGCCCAGTTAGTTGGATTATCTGTGTTTCTGGTACACTATTCTTGGTAGACATGTAACCATTGTTTTTCGAGCTGAATGATTTGTTTTCCCCCAGACAATCCAGCACTTGCAGCCATCCTTTTCATTATTGTATTGATTCTATCCTTCCCCATCTTCTTTTTTTTTGTACCAAATGTCATCATTGGAGTAATTGCAGTTCACAGCCAGATAAATGGGGATTCCGATTTACACATTTCAACTGGACGCTTTTGAAGTAACTTTTCAAAAATACGTAAGGGACACGGAGAGATATAGTTGGGGGTGGTCCACAAACATTTCCAACTCTACATCGTCCAAACACACAGAAGAAGATGCTTCTTCTACGTGCTTAGTTTCCTCCGTTTGTCCGTTAGTATAGACTGGATTAGCAACAGTTGGTTCTATAGGGAGTTTCTGTAGATATTCAGATTGTTTCTCAATCATTTCAAGAACTTCGTCATCAAAAAAATCCTGTAATATAATATCTTCAGCCATAACGTTAGCTTACTGGTTTAGCTACAGAAAAATTGTCGTTGCTAAGAGTAAGTTTGCGCATGCGTACATGATAAATATGTTATACTTGAATACGCGAAATATCACTCGTCTGATCGGTGTATTGGCACTCGTGCCTGCGGCACTCGTCCCAATACATCCCGACAGACTCATGATATTATGCAGTATTCAAAGTATAACATATATATATTATATAATACAAAATATGTCGGGTTAATTTTATAAATAGAATACTGCAGTGTGAATGAAATTATCATTTCAGCCAGAGAAATGAGTTATATTACCACTTAACTAACTGAACCATCAGGAAGACAAACAGCCACTATGGTTCTAACGGCTAGATTCAAGAACCACTGCTAGATCTCCAACTCGGACAGACTTACTTGTCCCATTGAGACTCATCTATCACACTACCAACTTACTCAAAACTTTTACTGTATATATCATATATAAAAATATATATATACATATATATAATCTACAAATACAATTTCTGATTGGTACACTTATTGTTATTATTGGCCAACAGACTGCACTTTATCATAAAACACTGATCCAAGATGACAAGATGTTGGGATGAAGTACTTACTAACCTTACAAAGGATCCATCTGGCTACTCTGGGATAAGTATTGAAAATAAAGATATTTTGGTACTTCGGCTGCAATAATAAATAAAAAACAACATCATCATCATCAAAACAAATCAAGCACCAAAGGTGCAAACCCTCAGCGCTACTATAACACGAGCTAAATTATTTATCAGACCAGAAGAATAAATAATTTGGTTATCCTAAAAAAAAAGGTATCAATATAATACGTACCTCGATCATTAAAAACGGTAGATGTAAATGCTGTTTTCATAAGAGAAGAAGTTAAACAATAATTCGGACACATTCATAAGGTAATATTATTCAACATGAAACTCCATGTCTAGCACTCATTTATCTTCTCAGCATAAGGCACAACTACCGTGGACGAAAAGAAATTATTTGTTCAAGTGATTATGACATGACGATAGGGGCGTTACCCACAAAAGCTAGCACCTACGTGGAGCTGACAAGCTTCGCGTTTCTTAAAAATCAGCCCAAAATTCTAAAAAGTAGCAAAATAAAAGGTATTAAATCATCATTCTGATCAAGTTCATATCAAAATCATAGGTTATTCGCCAGTAATCTCCAAAATCAGAGTGTGACAGACAAACAAACAAACAAACAAACAGGCAGACCTCGTGCATTACACTGACTTCTAATCAGCAAAAGTACAACTGTTCTGGTTTTTGTTCCAACACCAAACAAAAAAAATCACAGACTTAACAAATGTTATATTGTTAACTCACAAAGAAATCAGTTTGAGTCAGGTTGTCTAGAACACTGGGAACCACAATCTCCATCAGCTGGACCCAGTCCTTCACCTTTTCATACAGCACGCGGGTCATCTAAAGACAATGAGAAAGAACTTGTTAATATGGAGAAAGATACTCATAGAGGTCGCACCTTCGTGTGTCGCACGCCTGCAACGAGCATGTTACCGCTGGGTTGAACCACCTAGACGCAACATTCCCTCCTTCAGCGCTCGCACTATTTCGTCGCTTACGTGCAGCCATATTGTCAGTACAGCACACTTCTGTATTCACTCAGTATAGGTTATATAAGTGGCGAGAAATACAGAGAAATACTACTACTGTGTGTAATACACCAGCTGTGAGCAATATACTGATATAGAAAGAATGACCAAAATTTAAACTGGAGATTCAAACTCAAACGTAACATTGCTCTTTTGAAAATATATGTCACTGCTACTTACCAAACTAAGAGTTTATACTTTCTTTTGGCAGTGAATTTGACGCTCTTTACCAATATTTGTCTAGCAACACCTACAGTCACACCTATTAATTGCAATGTGCATGACTATTCTTACCGTATCACCATTTTCTAAAATATAGTATCTTGGGCAAGAAAAGCTATAGCATGCAGATCCAGTGCCCACCTGAGCAGCATGCAGATCCAGTGCTCACCTGAGCAGCATGCAGATCCAGTGCTCACCTGAGCTCTGGTTGTGTGCTTTTATTGTACGGGTTTTATATTACGCAAAGTTGGTAGAATCTGTTCCTCGTACATTGCTGGAAAGCTTGTCTTTTTTTTTTTTTTTTTTTTCACCACCATGCTGTGGTATTCTGTTAGTTCTTTCTTCACACATTACTGACTGTTGGAAGACTCAATGAATAATACATACACATCAGTGACATACATAAATATATACATATATGCGGACAATTAAAGTGAACACAATTGCTTTACCCTGCCTGCTTGCGCATGTGGTAACAAAAGCAACACAACAAGACAATTTCAAATTTCTAATAACTTAAAGTTTCCTGTATATTCCTTAAAACTGCTAAACCCGTGATTTGACTTCTTCCCCCACCATGTCCTTTACTCACCCTTCCTTTCTCACATTTTTAAACTCACTCATGAATGCCACTTACTGCTGTGAATTCAGGCAAGCCCTGGGTAATCACAACCGCCCTCTTCCAGCGAAAGTGGCCAAGTACAGATGCCACGCCCTCAGGGACATTCTCCTCGGCTGGTACCACACTTGTGAGATACGGATATTCTTCATTAGTATAGCCATAACTCAGAGAACTGTATGAAACCTGAAAATGGAAAACAATAACAATAATGATGCAATCAGTGTGTGTTAAAAAAAACTTTCCTTATATAATCCCACTGTGACAAGATAACAATTATCTTGTGGGATAATTTTGATTTTTTGGTTTGTCAATTTGTAAATTGCAGTATGTGTACACAACTCAAAGTAAACAGCCCCACCCTCAAACACTAATATAGTTTCCCAAACCCCTGTATCAAACTCTGATAAATATAATGATTGGGCAGATATTAATTCTTTAGAACTTACTGACTGGTGGAAACTGTAAGCTCGTGTTTATGCAACTGGTCCAAATCCTACTCAAAAACTACCTCATTCCTACCAATAACAATTATTAAATCATTTCGAGATGAAAGATGTAATGGAATGAACACAAGTTAGTATAAATTGAGTGAGAAATTAATTAGAGTGCTTGAGATGTGGCTGCATGCTTCATTGTAGACATCAGCCAAATTCAAATCGTATTAACTACCACTGTTACCAAACTCAATCGATAATATGACCAAGATATCACAACACAAACATTTACTCCATGATTCAGTACAAACAAACAAACAAACAAACAAACAAACAAACAAAAGAGAGTGGGTTACTAATATTCGAGATTCAGTAGAAAGGATGTTGGGTAAAAAGTTGGGGGGAGACGATTAATCATAAAAAGCACTATGAAACAATAATTTGGGGATCTATTGTTTCTTTTTTTTTTTAATAAAAAATATTATTCAGGAAAGCTAAGGAAACCTCTCAACTACCTATGTATGCACGTCTTGGCACTGGTCATCAACAGCATCCATTGTGATAAACTCTTCCACTCACCATGGGCAACTTGTGGCTGTGAGACCCTTCCACAAGCACTTGGATGACCGCCAGACACCCGCCCCCAACCACACCCACATTGAGGCCTTGGCCGAGCATCTGGGGATAAAATATATCCAGAGCTTCCTTCCTGGTACACTAAAAAAAAAAACAATAACAACAACAACAACAATAACACTCAATAGTCACAGTTACCCCATCATGTTAAGTGCTTAAAAAGAAAGTTAACTAAAGATGAATTGCTGCAAACAGGCATTAGCTAACAGCAGCAACAGCAACACCATGATGGTAACAACAACAACAACAACAACAACAACAATAATAATAACAATAATAATTAATAATAATAATAATAATAATAATAATAATAATTGCTGAACATGCTTGGCAGCAGCATCACCCCACTAAAGAGGGGAAGAGGTAAGAGTTGTAGACAGAGCCAGTAAGAATCGTGAGTTGAAGATCAAGGAAGCTCTACACATACAGATGACACCTGACAACAACAAGTTTAACAGAGACATAGGTTTAGAGATTCCAGCTGTCCATGCTGCGTGCAAATCACCCTCCAGGATATAATAAACAGTAAGCGTGTCCTCCAGAAATCTTGCTGTTTACATCGTGTTATTATATCACCACGGAGAGTTCGACCTCAGTTGACCCCTGAAGAGGGCTTCGGCAAGAAGTCGAAACGTCGGGTTAAGTTTTAATTAACAATATTGGCTGTTAGAATGAGAAAAATTGCTATAATAATAATAATTCAGTCATTCTCGGCTGAAATAATTATAATAATAGCAAATCTTTCTCTTTTTAACAGCCAATGTAGTTATAATTGTAATTTAACCCTAAGTTACAATTAACTACATTGGCTGTTAAAAAGAGAAAAATTTGCTATAATAATAATAATAATAATAATAATAATAATAATAAATAATTGGCGAGAGAGCGGAGAAACACTATGATATGATCAATTTTATCTCACAAAACTGTAGTTACAAATTTCTTGTCACTTAAAATATAGGTTAATACAAACACAGCACCACAAGGTTTCTCAGAAACTTCAAACCAGACTTCTCCCATAGACTCTAATACATTATCGCCATTTATTTTGTCGTCATTATTTTCTTCCGTGTCATCACCGGATCGTCATTCAATCCTCACTTGAATTCGTCATTATGATGCGGTCCAAACGGTACTTTCCCTATTAATTTTTTTTGCCCGCATGTAGGTACTTTCCCTTATTAGAAATTGCTGCGTGCTAATTAACTTTATTCAACTGCGATAACTCCCACAGCTAACGAGAATAGTTTAAATTACTGGTTGGTATTGCTAACACTATTAATGGCAAAAGTATTTACCAGCAAAGATAATGTAGCAGGCCCTGCCATTTGTGCTCAAGCACATCACTAGTTGGTGAACAAGTGGAGCAAGCGAGACAGTATTAGGGGTGGATAATGCAATCAGGTATATGTTATATGTATATATGGATGGTATGTATGCCCTTTAAACGCGCGCGCGGGTGCAGTTTTTCCTCCTAAAAACATGGCTTTTTTAGGCTTGATCCCACTTTCTTCTGATACTACAGCTTTAAGCAAGTCTTACTTGAAACTTGGGCTCCAAATTGTGAGATAATCCTTCTAAACGCTTGTTTTTCAAGTCCCAAAAAGTTACGTCGAACAGTTACTATGGCATTGAAACCCTTTACCAAATGTAATTTGAAAAACCTCGTCGTTTTTTGGGGCCTATGCCGCTCGTTGGTTGTCAAGTGCCACTGGTAGCCAGAGTGGCTAAATATTAAAACCAAGGAATCGGAGAAGCTGAAGTAAGCAGCTAAAATTACAAAAGTAACTCTGGCTGTGTTTTTTTTTTGGGTAGAGCTGCGAGCTTGTTCACCAGTTACTGGTAATTGAGGTAGTCAGAATGGATTAAATTGGATACTACAGAAATTATCACTATTCGTGAAATTGAAGTAAGCATGTAATTCTGTATATGTGACCGTCTACAGGAAAACCGAGCACAACGCGGCACCCTTCGTAAAATTTTTTTTTGCACTTACAGAGTTGTCGGCGTCCAGATATTGAGCTCTCCAAGTTTTATCGTCGTAGCTTAAGTCGTTCCCACTATAATAGACCTAACCGTTCCCTTCCGTCGGCTTGAAACAATACATTTTTAAGAAATCAATCGATCTTTTCTCGATATTTACGCACGCCGCGTTGTGCCCGGTTTTCCTGTAGACGGTCACATATATTAATGGTCAACTACTATTTACTCTTTTGCATGAACTAAGCTAAAGTATATTATGTAACAATACATGGGTGTAGAAAGAAATCTTAAAGTGGCCAATCAAGCAGTCACATTTGCCATGCCTATAATATTGGGTGGGGTTTATTGTTTAAATGTACTTAATAAAAATATTGACATATGTGAGCCGCTCCGTGAAAATCGACCATTTGCAATAAATTATTGAAACGCGTAAAGGCCGAAAAAAGCCAGAATTTTTTTTTCTGGATTAAAAAAAAAATTTAACAGGGGTAAGTACAAGGGTTTCTCGACTTCTGTGCAAAATTTCAGCGTTAGTAGATCGCGTTTTCATACACTAAACTTACTTTGTTTTTTGAAGCGGTCCGTGAACGAACTTATAAAAAAACCTCATCACAGAGTCACCATAATAACTCCCGCGAAATAGCTCCAGCCTAATAGTGTCAACCAATATGGCGGAGAGAATAGCTAACGCTATAAACCTTCTGGGTGCTGACAGCAATCTGCTCGATACTGACGGTGAAGCACTTCTTGAACTGATAGCCGACTACTGGTGCGATGAGAATGAAGGTAAGCTCCACCCTCTAATTAAAATGCATAGTATCCTGTTACACTTCAAAGGCTTCCTTAATTAGATAGCAGCATGATAAGCCTACAATTAGTGGTTGAACATGTTTGGTTTATTTTAAGAATTTCAAAAATTAGCAAAGCATTTAAAAATAGATGACAACAATGAGGAGCCAAGAACACAACAATATATCCACTCAGATGATGATGCAATCAGTGATTCCCCGTACAAATGGAGACACATCTATGGAAGAGAACAATAATAGTGAACTTTCAGCAGATGAAATTGTACAATCTAGATTTTCAGAATTTTTACCTATGCATGTCGATGAAAGTGAAGAAGATGCCAAAGAAGAAATGCTGATTCAGAAGTTTGTTGAAATGGCTGTGGTTGTAATCTTGGCTCATCTAAGAATCAATGTAGCTATAATATCAAATAATATGTTCACTGTTGCTTCTAGATCTTGTGTTGATTACTTTTACGAAGTTTAAGCTACAGACAGACTTTTAGCTAGCACACTAACATTATAGCTAACTTTCTTCTTGATACAAGTACTAATACCAGTATATGAAAAACATTTAGATACGTATAAACTAACAAGCATTGAATAATCTATAACCACCAGTTCACACAAAAAATTACACCAACAATTCATGGGAGGCTACAACAACTTTAAACTATTAGCTAGCTTAAGTAAAATGATAACGTACTGTAAAAATGACGACCATGGCTTTTTTCAAAGCGCTACAGCATATCCAGTTAGTGAACAAGAAGGCCAAAAGGCTAGAAATCTATAGAGAACGTGGTTTGAGTAAACAAACGGCCATTCTTTTCCCGGCAAATGTGGGCGTAACCGTGACGCGGGTACTTCTTGATAAATTTTGGGCTTACTGAAGCTAAAAAATGAATTTTCATTTTTTTTTTTGCAAAAGGTTGATTTTCTGGGAGCCGGTCACATATTAGTAAATAAATGATGTAAAATTGATGAAAGCATGATAAATACTAATCAATCATACCCATTAGCTAATTATACCTTGTCAAGGAATAATTGTTTTAAAGCTTGACAGAATCTTACAGAGCATTCTCCACAAGGGAGGCAGAACCAGGTGACACCAGTGGTGAATAGTTTTATGTAACCTTATTAGGCAGCTCGCTCGCCATTTGTGCTCAAGCATACCAGCACTAGTAATAATAATAAATAATTAGGTGAGTTAGTAAAGTGAGCGAGATTCAAATTTCCTCTAAATTGGTAACACACTTGAGCTAAAACAAGATAGCCAAAATCGTGATGGACAGCTTAGTGGACGTGTTACCATAGAATCCCCTCCAGAGTATTGGCAAGTTATGTTAAGAAACCAGACATGTAAAGTCAATGGATGAACTAAACCACCACCCGATATATATATACGCTGGTCCAATTGTGAATACAAATTGGCTGATTCATGAGCCAGACAATGTCAACAGAATGGAGAAGATACAGAATTAACACGAGGGACAGAATGTCTGAATGAGCTTTCAATAGAGCCTTTATGTACGCAAGAATAAAAAAATGTGGTGGCTAATTTTTTTTTTTTTTTTTTTTTTTTTTTTAATGCCATGATATTCCTTATCTTAGTACCAATGTTGTTGTTGGAACCACTTGGAACCTGTTCTTTGCCACAAGCTTCGTATAATTAATCCATATTTTCCCACTGACTGGACTCTCTCTGAATCACAACATGTTATGGCATAATATAATTGGCATTTTCCAATAATAATTTCAGGCCAATAAAAACACCAGTCAATTTCTAAGAATTTTTCTCCAAAAACTAAACTCTGGATTTCCAAATTCTAGCATGGTTTGCTGGCTTCCAAGCTACTGTAACTTTCTCCACCAGTGAGGAAGTGATGTGCATCAATCTCAACATCACTAAGTGCTTTTCATGTGCTTCACAAAGATGCTGGCAGTGCCACACAGTGAATGAATGCCTCTGCTAAGACCACTGTTGACCAGAATCATGAAGTAGCTTTCAAGAGATGACTATCTATTAGCGGGTAAGCTGGCCACAATGGTAGACCTATCAGTATAGCACAGGGACTGTGTGAGCCCACAGGAAAACCACATCACTTGCCTAAACTCACGGACAAGTCCTCTGTGTGGTGCGTTCCCAGTAAGAAAGAAGAGAGTTTGATATACATATTCTTGTGCAATGTCAAATCAAACATGAACTTTCTGTTACGGGTCCTTAAGAAACTCAAGCACCCAAGCCCTTAACTTAAAACAACACAAGTGGAATTTATCTAGTACAGTAAAAGGCACTGTTTGAGTTCTGTTTCTTGCAACTTGAAAAATGACAATTCTTCACAATTCCTCTAATCTGAACTTCACCTTCATTCACCTTCATCCTCTCTATCCCAATTTGTTGCTTCATCACCCGTTAGAGTTTCTCCCACCTGAACCAAAAATCTGCTGATTTAATAATATTTTACTAGTGGTGTGCTTGAGCACAAGTGGCGAACGAGCCTTAAACCACACTATTGTTAAACGATTGATTCTAACTACTAACACTCAAGCTACTAAAATAAAGTCGAGTTTTTAATTACGTCTATACAGTAAAGGGGATTCAATGCCATAGTAACCGCTCCCCGCAACTGTTTGAATTGAAAAAGAAGCAACAAAATCAAGTCACGTTATTTAAACTTTTTCTTTGTGTAGTAGTTGTAACGCACAACACTTTTACACAACTGAACATTCCTAAGCAAGACTTACCTTCGATTTTAGTCTAGTGGACAATGAATTTTCAAGTAAAAATACAGTTATGTAGGGCTTATAACTGTGACAAATCTTACCACTGCCACTAACTTGACAAATAGAAATGGAGCCCCCATAAGTTTTTTAGTTTTAACTGCACCCGCAAAAGAATTCAAAGCGGTAAACAATTCAATTTTAGGGTAATACGGGTAATGATCACTAAACCGGAGGATTCTGTTTAGTGAAGTTTGGGACGGGGTCAAACACGGAGCGAACACAAAAATACGCGAGGGTCAAAGTACAAAATGGCATACGTACATCCAAACATATATATATAAACAAACAAATATCCCCAGTTTTCAATTGTGTTACCCCTGAGAGTGTCTCGCTCGGTTCACTCGCTCGCCAATTAGACCTACAGGGATTCATTCAGGAATTAATCTAAGAGGGGGCAAGATTGAGCTTCCGCTATTTCAAGGGGGTCACAACTTTCATACTTAAAGATAGAAGAGGAGGTGGGCTTCAATTACCAAGACAATAAGCAGAGCAGCAATAAACTTGTGATTTGAGCACTTGCAATCACCTTCATCATTCACTTTTAACTTAAGATTATTTCAAAGGGAGGGGGTGACTTCAAGGGGGGCCAGCGCACCCCCCTGCCCCCCGAAACCCTGTTACTGATGAAAATTTTATGGTATTATGCACCCATAGATTGTGGAATTTTGCCTTGGCAAAAGGTAACCCAAACTCACTACTATAATTATAAATTACTCTTCTTGCATTCCTACCACCATACTAGTTTAATTTATACCTGGCAAAACACAGGTACAAAAAAAAACAAAAAAAACTAGAGCAGAATATGTGTCTAATACACATTCTCACAACTCCCTAAAGTACCCTCACCAGTTAATTAGCACTGACAATTCATCCTATACAAAAAAATACCATCACATGGGAGCACTCACTTACCGGAGTGAGCATACGAGTGACATTGTTGCCTGACTCATTCCATTGATTTCCAGCCCACACTGACAGGTGATAGCCGTCAAGCAATCCCTCCAGCTCGTTCACACGTTTAGCCGCATGAAAAACTGCACGCCAAGTTTCGTCGGTCTTTTCTGTTACAGAGCCCGAGTTCAACACCGACCCAACGTAGATTATGTTCAAATCTATTGCTCCTTCAGTAGTCATGCTACTCAGCACTCCAATTAGTACTGCTAAAACTTTAATCTCCATCTTCTCAGAACAGCAAGTCCCCTCAAAATTGCAGGTAACTACGCATTTTTTTTTACTTGCAACAACGTTGCCGCCAAAATTGCGAACTTTCGCGGTACCCTGAGATTGTATTCATGTATGTGTATATGTACCACAGTTTGGGCATGCTTGTGTTCAGTTAATTGGATAAGCCAAATGTTCAGTGTCAGAAGAAGGCAGGAATCTATAACTAAACATTTACTATATTTCCAGCCAGTGACACAGAACATCGTATAGAGAAAACCTATATGTCAAAAAAAGGGAGAGAAGTATATATAATACTTATAGCACGAGTCAGAGTACAATATGGGAAAATATTTTACGAGCACGCAAAATATTTTCACGAGCCAAAGGCGAGTGAAAATGTGGCGTGAGAGTAAAATATCATTCCCATATTGTACGACGAGTGTGATAAGTGATTTATTGCTGCCTTGATATTTTTTCTCAACCGGTTACAATTCAATTTTCATTGATTTTACTCGCTACGCGCATGCGTAGTGTACCGTACAATATAAACCGTACAATATGGGAGAATACAGAACGCTCGCGTGATGCGGAAATATTCAAGTAAAAATATCAAAACTGCAATAAAATTATATATATATATATATAATTATATATAATATATACATGGAGCATAATGCATGCAAGTCGAACTTTTACCAACCAGTGTGCATATAGTAAACAATCTCACCTGGTTTTGCCACGATAAAAAGGCTCAGTTGTAATATTACAGAGCAATTCTGCATAAAACTCCAAGTTTCTTACGTCTCTTTTACTTAAATGTTCAAATGTTATGAATGAATTGCATAAATATCAGAGTTGCTTATTATGTTAACTAAATGTAATCTATCTATAGCCCATATCCAGTTATAGAAATTAATTATGTATGTATATGATTAGATTGAAGACCAATTTAAGATTTTGATGGTTGGATAGGGGCCAGACTCCACTAAATTTGCAAGCATATCTTTCCCAATTAAATTTTCTTTTCATGTGACTGCAGGGCAAATATTGCATGACACTTAACCCAGGGTGGAGGGGGAGAGGGGGGAGGGGTGGATGGTTGTAAGATGGTGGAAGATGTGTGCAGATCATCCAATAGTTGTAACGCGTATACCTAGGGCAAAGTTAGTATGATATATGGTTCACATTTTATAGCTAGGTTTGGTACCATGTAGTGCTTGTGACTCCATTTTTATTGTATTGCTTCAGCAACTATTTATTAAAGTGTGTTGTTTTGGTTTTGAGTTTCCAGACTTTCTTAGTTTTTAATCATAATGAAAAAATATCTTGAATAATTTAGTTCTAGTCCCCCCCCCCCCCCCCCCCCCAATTTTCCCTAAATATTTAGTTAGTTTTTAGTGTTTCTTCAATATCATGTAGAAGATTTAGTTAACTTTATATAGTAAAACCTCCGAATAGTGACCACATTGGGACGGGACTTTCGGTCTCTTCTCAGAGGTTGGTCCTTTCTCAGAGGTTCTTATGCAAATGTCATTTTTGTGATAAAGAATTAGGGAAAATTGAATTAAAAATGCATTCATTAATTGATGCATGTCTTGTTGTGGTTATCTGAAAGGTGTCCTGACGACAAGCATCTTACAAGAAATTTTTTCTTCTGAAGTCTCAATTGCCTTCTTGTGGCTACTGGTAGCTAACTTAGCTATTTCTCCACCACATTTATCTACTTTGATAGGATGTGCTGCCACTTGAGATACATTTTTCTGTAAAAACAAACTTTGGTGGCAAGCCAGGTGATTTTTCCTAGTAGCAAATATTATTTCCTGCACTTTTTGTTCAGATTAAATAGAAGCATTAAATTTTCAGCGGGCATTTAGTGAAGACCTTTTGTCCCCAGACAAAATTGGATACCGTAGAAGTAGTAGTACACTATTTTTTTATTAGCTACGCGAGACCGCAATCTCTCAAATTTTCAATAGGTGTGGTTTCTGGTTGCTCGTAGATAGGAGCGAATGTATTTATGTTGAGCAAGATTGGACCGAGAAATTGGTCGCTGGTCGGAAATAAGAGGTGGTTGCTTCTCGGTAGTCTCGCGTAGCCAGACCCTTTACCAACCCTAACCGCTACCCGCGTAGCGGTTACGGTTGGTAAAGGGTCTGGCTACGCGAGACTAGCTTCTCGGAGTGGTCGTTAATTTTTACTGTACTATCAATTGACTTATTTTTTTATTAATTTGTGTTGTCTCTCAAATTCTTCAATAAGTAGGTTCATGTACTTTTCCCAAACAACTACAAAAAAATAGCATATTTCTAAGAAATCTTAGGTATATAAATAATATATTTTTATATTGTAAATGTGATGAAAGTAGCTAGATACTATGAAGAATACTTAACAATTGAACTGAACCTATATAGGATGAACTGAATGTAACTAGGATGAACTGAAGAAATATAAACATAAAATATAAACAAAAAGACTGATGACTGACATGTAGCGGATCAGGGTTGGTAAAGGGTCTGGCCCAGCGAGACTTAAATAAATAACTGCAGCATGTGTGTAAGAAATGACATATGAATAGTTAAATACAAGTCTCTGAAGGCCTTACCCGAACATAATATAGTTTAGAGAATGTTCATGACTTGAGGGCAATCTGTATCTTCGTTTAATAACACTCCAAGCATCACCAAAAATTAAATTTCCTACACATTCCACACTGCAGGAAATGTACCTATCCTATGCAAGATACAAGTGGATTTCAGAAGTATGAAATTTATGGCTTTATCAGCTATCAGGATAGGTACATTTGCCACTAAGTGTGGAACACCAAATTTCAGTTTAGGCCAAGTGCATGCCAAGTATCTGGCTACTTGTGCTCTAGCTATATTATAGCAAATTACACGTTATGTCCAAAGTCAATGAAAAGTGACTTTTTTTCTCTCTATCACTGTCAATTCAACACTTTCTGTTTACCAGTAACTGCAACAACTGTCCACATACTCACATTGCTCCCTTTGACTTCAAAATGGTATTTTGCGCCCAATATTTGTTTCTGCAGCCCTGTTTCACACATATCCTCAGAGTAAACAATCAATAAAACAACAACATTATTCCTTCCCACTTTTAGTTTGCTTTAATTTTTAATTTTGATGGTACAAATATTTGAAAATAAAAATTTATAAACAAACCAAAAACAACACAATTAAATAAACAAAACATAAAGTAAGAAGGCACACTACAATAACAATGAACAATATTTAATAAAAAAACTTTATTCTTGATGAGAGCTGCTATCGGGTGATGTGTTGTTTAAAACAATCGTGACGTGCTTTCCATTAGAAACAATATCAGACTTCTCTCCTTCATTTTTCTGTAAAACACATGAATCAAAAGGTAAACTTTTCCTGGCCAGAAGCCATTGGTACCAAACACATGCTCAGGCAGCAACATTAAATTATAATAGATAGATTATACACACTTGCACCATGGTACGTTCAAACTGTCCAATCAGATTGCTCAATTAGTGGTAAATACATTTCATACTCACTTCTAGGAGATGAACAAGTGAACCATTCAATCAAAAATTACTTTTCATTCTAGAGCCATGGTACTAGTTGGTTGCACCCCTCTTTTCAATTGGTATGGGATTTACACTATTTTAGAGCCTTTAGCCCTCGATTGTGTAAATCCCGTACCGACTAAGCTATACTTATACCATAGTTGCTGCATTAACAGCCGTGAAATAATATTATTTCTCGGTAATTCCCACTTTCACCATATGCAAGACAGGAACGGTTATCAGCAATAATCAGGAAATTTCGCAATGGTAACTATAATATAATAGTAAAAACATGGCAACACTCGGAATTATCGTTAGATAAACACTCTCTCACTCGGGCTTCACACTGGGGATTAGGACAGTTATCAGCAATAATTCATAAATGCATGGCAAACAGAACTTGGCATTAACTTAAACAACAACAACAACAAAAAACATCTATATTAAGATGATTTAATGATTTTTTCAGTTGTCAAAGGGCAGAAGTCAGCATAAAGTAAAGCACTACAATAATCTAATCTGTACATAGTAAGTAACCAATTTGTACGAGTAATAGCACGGGTAACCGTGCTATTAGGGATTAATAGCATGAGTAACGTGATTGAAATAGTACGAGGCAAAGTCGAGTGCTATTTCAATTGCTGTACAAGTGCTATTGATCCCTAATAGCATAGGTTACCCGTGCTATCACTCGCTAATAGTAGGCCAGCTTTTTAAAAGTCATTTGCAATTGCAGCTATATTATATCGTTCACTCACTATCTCCTTATTTCAGGATTAGCTTCCGCTGGAACTTTCTTTTCAACGTGCGGCTCCTAATCTGTTGTAAAACATTCCGTCTAATACGGGTAGAGGTTCTGTGGTAAAGAAGGGCATTGTCTCCAACTAGAAACCACTCGAACTGTACGTTTCCAAGGTTAACACTGCACGCGTGCGCACTTACCCGTACTATTTCACTTAGCTACCGAGGTATTTCACTTAGTTTCCACTTAGTTACCGAGGTATTTCAATTAGTTACGCGCTATTTCACTTTCCCCGTGCAATTTCAATTGAACAGCGATTTTTCCCATACATTTTTGAATGGGCAACTTACGCGCCGTACTATTAAGATAAACTATAGTCTTGTCCAAAATATTCCTGTATGTTCTCCACCCTATACATGAGACAAAGTTCATCGGAGTTAGCTAACTGGGACATCTCTGGGATTTAGTGACCTGTACCTCAAACATCTAATATATATATATATATATAGCTAAACATCTAATATATATATATATTTATTGCAGCTTTGATATTTTTACTTGAATATTTCCGCATCACGCGAGCGTTCTGTATTCTCCCATATTGTACGGTTTATATTGTACGCTACTTGTAGCGCGCGCGTAGCGAGTAAAATCAATGAAAATTGTATTGTAACCGGTTGAGAAAAATTTCAAAGAAGCAATAAATCACTTATCACACTCGTCGTACAATATGGGAATGATATTTTACTCTCACGCCACATTTTCACTCGCCTTTGGCTCGTGAAAATATTTTGCGTGCTCGTAAAATATTTTCCCATATTGTACTCTGACTCGTGCTATAAGTATTATATATTATATAGCTAAAATACATAAATGTTTATGAATGAAGAATGCTGTGGCAGATCATTCACTATAAAAGTTATCACTAGTCCTATATTCCTGTACTACTAGCTAGTAATAATAAACATTCTGCATTAATATTTAATCACCTGAAGAGTCACCACCTGGTCCTCCAGATCATTGATCTTTCTCTGTAAAGTCATGATCTTATGTTCATCCACCGTCAAAGCAATTGCAGAGGCTCCAGTACAGCCAGCCTCCTTGGTGACATGTGTGAACAGAGCTTCTCCATTAGGGTCTTTATACAACCTTATCATCTAAATAAATAAAAAAGTGAAGTAAATAAAAACAAAAAAAGTAAAGATATTTATTGTGTACTGAACACTGTCCAATAATTGTTGCTCCATTAAGAAATACATTAAATTGAACAGAAATTTGCTTAGGGCAGTAATTCCCCTATCACATGTGTTCTTGGTTATTACATTGGGTTATTACACCCCCCTCCCCTCCCTCCTTGGTTATTAACTCTCAGCGCGCATGCACGAGAGGGTTATAGTAGTCATCCTGTCTGTTTGTCTGTCTGTCTGTCTGTCTGTCACGCTCTGATTTTGGAGAATACTGACAGTTGATTTAGGTATGCACTTACTCAGGACGAAGATTTAGGACCTTTTATTGTGCTACTTTTTTTAATTTCGGGCTTATTGTTGAGAAAACGCGAAGCTTTCAGCTCCGCGGTAAGTACCAGCTTTTATGGGCAACGCCCCCTGGCGTCACGTCATAATCACGTGAGCAAATAATTTCTTGCAGCCAGCGGTGTAGTTTGATTTATGCTCAGGGAAGTTAACAGAGTTGAATGAAGTGACGTTTCGCGTTGAAAATGTATACAGGTGAGTGTTTCTGGCTAGTTAGCTTCTTCTCTTATGAAGACAGCGTTTCCATGTACCATTTTCATTGGTCGAACTATTTTGATGCCTCATTAAAATAGCTAACAGATTGCTTGTTCTTTTGGAAGGAGATTATATTGCAATAGCTAGGTAGTGTTTAAAAGCACTTTAATTAACAAATGCTATAAATGAACAAACAGGCAACTCAACAATCAGTGTCATGACAAGCGTGTGTGCTTGCGTGCACTGCATGTATTCAATTACCTTAGACAGGAAGACCACACCTAGCATACACTGAGTAGACAGCGTGATGCCAAACGAGAATCCAGCAGCATACACATCAATGTACTCATCAAAGAATATCGTGATCACCAGCACGATTACCAAGATGATACTGGTCAGGTAAAGGGTGGCTACAATTTCCTTGGAGTCATTGAGTACCTTTACCTAGTTCAACACAAAAAAAAATGGACCAATGTATGAAATGCAACTTTCGGTACACGAAGATCCAACAAGTTGGCTTCAGAGTATTCAATCTAGTAGAATGGATTAGACTCTACTTAAGTGCCTTAGCTCACTGCACAACAGCTGACACTGCTATTTCTATGAGTTTATTTTTTTTTAATTTATAAACTCATAGTGAGTGCTGTTTATGCTTTCCATCAATGCAGGTACCATTTAGTGGCTATCAATCAATCAATTTGACTAAACCCATGCTGGACTAATTTGATAGACAAAATATCTACTTTGCTTAAAGTTATAATCATTATCATATAGCTAGATAAATAATGCGGGAGAGGATCACAACTGATGAGCTAGCATTAAAATTATTGTAAGTACAACATTGTCTAATAAACAGTATGTTTGGGACTAGAAGAATATAACCCCCAGCTACTTGAGATTAACTTCATTACTTACTTACCTTGACTTTCCTGATTTTGAAGGCCAGGAAGACTCCCACTCCCTGGATGATAAACTTGTAGCCAAACAGGATGCCCAGCCATAGGCTCTTGTACCTGGCCTCACACAGAACCACTACATAGTTCACTGTCACGCCTTCATGCTGCAGTATGCAATTATCACACATACAAACTCTCGAGACTAATTTCATGAAGGCTAAACGAATACCAGTGTAGATTTTACCAACACACAAACAACTAATACTAATGGACTCAATAGCACAGGTGCTGGTAAAAATTAAAAAATGACTATATATAGATATCATCTAAAACACAATGGATTGATAATATGCAGGGATTTTACTTCACCACCAATCAATTCTTTTAATCCTGGAAGGTCTAGCTAAGCTTTGTGTAGAGTCAAGTGCTCCTTAAAGCTGATGGGGATGGGGGATCAATTTTTATTGTACTACTGAAGTGTGGACTAAAAATGTAAACACAATTATTGCACAATTATTGCACAATATGGTAAGGTGTTATCAAACCAGTAGACTAATCTGGTAAGGTGCACTATCTAAACAAGTCACGCTATCTAAACAAGTCACGTTATCTAAACAAGTCACGCTATCTAAACAAGTCACTCACATCAACTCCTCTGAGCTCCTCTTTGTTGGGGAATACTATGGCCTCCAGCCTTGTGCTATCTATCCCAGTACATATGGTGAGGATGGTGACGTCCACCACCAGGAACACAACCACACACAACACCAGGTGGATGTCTTTCAATGGCTACAATACACACATGTACAACACGCGCGCACACACACACACAATAATTCCTATTAATTCCTATACACCTCATTGCAAAGCTGCACTTGATAGTGCAACTGGAAAACTTTTTAATACTAGTAAACTTATAAGCCATATATGATTTCTGCATGCGGAAATAGTAGCATGTCATTGGTAATTAATAAGGAAGAGGAGGAGAGAGAGGGAGAGAAAGAGAAAGCAGCTGTTCATTTCAGTCGTATGATAGGCTGTTCAGTGAATTTCATACCAAATTAGAGCTTGGGTGGGTACAGGACTCACACGTTATAGCTTTTTAGCCCAAGCAGTAGTGATAAGGGGAGGATGGTAGGCGTGGCTAGCCAAATATTATTAAAAATGTCAAATTCACCAACAAAAACCAGGAGTAAGCACGGCATGGTGAGTAAACTGAGTTAGGCGGTAGAAGTGACGTTTATTTTCAAAAAGCAATCATTGTTTATAAGCTTGAAGTATTTTAGATTCCTAAATCTCAAATTTTGTGTTTGCTACACTCAGCATGTAAAAAACACAAAAAGTGAATGTTACGCTCATCAAATGTAATATATCCGGTACATCCAATGAATTTGTATATTTAAAACTTTCCAGAAATTTCATAAAATGTGACAAAACTTTAATCCGAGTCGTGCATACCATAGGTACACAGTCCAGTTTGCGAGGGCTTCACTAAACATACAGCAGCACACACATACAGTAAACAGTTTCACTAAAGCCTTGTGTCCGCAACTCTCCCAAACCATAAACATTCGCAAACTACGACCTAATATGGATCTACATCCAGGCTGACCCTCCACATAGAACAACTAAATCAAGGGAGACCCTGGAATCATGCATATCATGGAATGTGAAGCACAGTTTGTAGACGGAATACATCGGTCACAACCATAATATAAAAAAAGCACTGAAAATTTAAGATTGTGTTTTTGAGTATGTGTGATATGTTTTTGAGTATGTGTGATATGTTTTTGAGTATGTGTGATATGTTTTTGAGTATGTGTGATATGTTTTTGAGTATGTGTGATGTTTTTGAGTATAGTTTACAGACCACCCTTCTTTAGCTTGTTCTATGTATTAGAATCCACCCCAAACTTAATTTTTTTTTATAAGTATGGGTTACACCACGATGTGGAGGTCAGTGCAGAATTTAAACAACCGAGGGATCGGACGTTCGAGGATAGTGTAAACCCCGTACCGACCGAACAGAGGGGTGCAACCTACTTGTACCATAGCTATAGGAAATGCACAAAAACTAATTTTGATTGGATGGTTCACTTATTCACCACCTAGCAGGTGGGTATGAATTTATTCGCCGCGAATTGAGCAATCTGATTGGACAGTTTGAACGTATGTACCATGGTACAACTCTAGATATTGTCACTTGTGTTGTGCATGCAAGATTGTATGCATGTACAGTGTACCTTCTTCTTTGAGGATGGCTTCGGGTTATTAAAGATGTAGTACACCCTCCACATCTTGGTGTTGATGGTGCCAAAGCAGAGCGAGTAGCCTATAGCAGCAAACCATGAGCGAATCTGACACAATGAATAAAGATAGATATATAACTGACAATAAAGTATTGAAAACAACAGATGACTATGTGGGGGTTATTGTATGAACCAGCGTGCAATATGGGGAGATATTTCACAAGCACGCGTAAGTATTTTCATGAGCTGAAGGTGAGTGAAAATAAAAGCTTGAGAGATAAATATAATCCCCATATTGTAACGAGCGTAATGAATTGTTTATTTATACATTGGATATTTTTCAAAAACAGTAAACATTCAGAGGAAACTCTGGCATACTTCTAAAAATATTCAGTTGTCCAGAACTATGCACGGCAAGTTGGAGTGTACGATGTGCAGTGTTCAATATGGGAAAATATTAAACACTCACATGATGCGGACAATCACAAAAATATCTATGTTAATCATATATATTATTATATATACATACAATTCATGTATATAATTTATTAATAATAGTATATGGGCTCATTGTTATGATTATACTTATTTGGACTTATTAATAGAGCATTACATAGCATCAAGTGAATTTTCTTTAAAAGTTTAGGCTCGAAGGCCTTCTTCAGTAAAACCAACAAGTGATTTTCTAACTTGTTGGTTTTACTGAAGAAGGCCTTCGAGCAGAAACGTTTAAAGAAAATTCACTTAATGCTATGTAATGCTATGTAATTAAGTCCAAATAATTTATTATGTCACTCATTCATTCATTTATCTCCGCATTGCTACTAGTGTTGTTTACCACAATTAATTTTCCCCGGGTAAATCCCACACACAGCATACCTTGTCTCTTTCACTTACCCAACAGAATACATTCAAGACCTGATGGTTCAGAGGAGGATAGGAGAAGAAGAAGACGGAGCCTACGAAGACTATGGATCCAATAGCTATGATGAAGTTCAAGTTGGGACTGCTTAATCTGATCAATCTGTAAACATTAAAGAAAGGGAGAAATATATTGTGTGCTTTATAATACATTATCAAGTCCCGTTTAACGTCTTTCTCCCATCCATACAATGGAAATTGGCCTGGGTGGAAGAAATTTTACCTTCTTATCCAATCAAGTTGTGGATGGAAACTAACCAAGAAGTTGTGTCATTATGTATATAATAATACAGTTGTGTGCCTGTAACGACGATGACAATGGTGGTGGTGGTGGTGTGTGCTCATGAATAATTCATTAGCTGTGCCGGGCTGGTAAAGCATAATCAGTAATTAGTTGGTAAGCGTAGTCTGTTGACGACGGTGATGTGTGCATTCATGAATACATGGTTGGGTTAAGAAAAAGTGACGATGGCAGTGTATTATTTGTTAGCTTAACCTGGTTGGTAAAGCGTCATCAGTATCGACACCGACGATTGTGCAAATAAAGCTGAGCTGAGCCGGCAATGATGGTGTGTGCATTCATGAATACATGGGTTTAAAAAAAAAGGCAGACTGATGTAACTAAACCATGTGGTAGAGGATAATGATAGATAAAGATAAATAAGAATACCATAATATATTATGCATTACAAAAGTTAGTACATCAAGGCCACTGAGTGGGGAGGGGGAGGGGGAGGGGGGGGGGGGGAATCGTTAGCTCATTTAATTATCTGAAGACACACTTGTGGCAACCTAGCTCCATAAACATCTATTGAACAGATCTCAGGTGTAGTTAACATTATCAAGTGGTAAAGCAACATCTGGTGGTTTCCTGCCACTACAGTATAGAGTTAGTAGTAGATTCAGCAATATGTGTTTTCCTGGACTCTGACTGACTAGAGAACAGAAGTACACAAGGTGGAGTTGTACAGAGGCCACAAGTGTGTCACGGTCCAAACGATTACAATGCATGCCGTACTTTGTGCATAATTCAATTCTATAAAGAATTATTTTCCAAGTGGTCCTCAAAGAAGGTCAAGGTGCAAAGAAGCAATTACTTCTCAGTGGCGGAGATTAGCTTTCAAAAGTACTTTACATCACTTTTGAAAGCCGGCTTGATTAGAGATCTCGTTGTTGCTATTTTCTCCCCAGTGCTAACTAATATCTCTATACTGTTTACAAACACTTCGTACAGTGATCACATTTCAGTGTGATGATTGCTAACAATAAAAGTAAATAGAAAGTGATTTATTTCAGATGTATAATTCACACACACACACACACACACACATCAGTTTTACCTCGCATTACAACACCTGAAACTCAATTATCTCACACTGGGCTTCCAGGTGTGATTCAATTTTTGTTGCATAATAGGAAATTGGTGTTAATTAAAAAAAAAAAGAAACAATCCATTCCGTTATACACACACTAACACACTTCTTACACAATTTTCCCCAATACCACAAGGACCTATTTTAGAAACATATAAAATCCATTCCACAACTACACACACACACACACATACACACACACACACATACACACACACAGTATAATTCTTACACACATATAAAAACAAACAAACAAACTGTTTAATTGTCCTCACTTTCTGTTCCTGAAGATGAAGGTGAAAATGAAGCATATGACTGCCAGGATGATGGTGATGCCAGCCAGAATGTTGGTAATGACCACCAGGATGAGGTTAGGATACTGCTCCACAGAGTATGGGGTGCCGTCAGGTGGGGGGCCAACTTTATCTTGCCATAAACCTGAACCATTCCTCAGACACGCCTTTTTAGGGTCGCTGTAGGAGAAACTCACCCAAGACTGTGAACTGGGTCTTTCAGAACCTAGAGAGAGCCATACATAGCTACACTCAAATGACTTGCCATATCCCATCCACTTATCACACTACATCCACCAATCCAATATCTAACAAATTACGTAGAGGGAGGAAAGCAAACAAGACACTATGAAAGTAACACAATGGAAAGTTGGGGTTATTTGTTTGTTTGTTTGTTTGTTTGTTGGTGAGCGAGACACTTACAGAGGTTACATAATCAAGATTCCTCAATGATCTTTTTTTTTTTTGCTTATTTATAAAATGCCTGAACATAGCAGACTCAGCCCAGGAAAATAACACTATTGCTCTTTGTCGTCATTAAATAGGCGAGTCAATTTAGAACATTTCAATTTCAAAAACTATAGACACTATGCTAATCCAGTTCATAGTTACCTCTCTTTATAAACATGAGGATACAATGCAAAGTTATTGGTGAGTGAGCGAGATACTATACAGTGGTGTCAAATTGAGAATCGGGGATATTGTTTGTATATGTGTGTGGACATATGCAGGTCATTTTGTACTTTGACCTTGGTGTTTCTGTGTTAGTATTTGTCATAGTTGTAAGCCCTACGCAACAGTATTTACTTGAAAATGTATACTAACCACGGAGGTAAGTCTTGTGTAGGTATGTCCAGTTTGTGTGAAAGTATTGTGTGTTACAGCTGTTGTGTTAGAGCTACTACTTAACTAAAGAATGTAATAAAGAAAACGTTTGAATAACGTGACTTGTTTGTTCTTTGTGGGTTTTTTTTTTCCAAACAGTTGCGGTGAAACCCTTCACCGTACACACGTAGTTTAAAAACTCGACATATTTTAGTAGCTTGAGTGTTAGAAGTTAAAATCAATCATTTAACAATAATGTACTGTAGTTTTAGGCTCACTTACCATTTGTGCTCAAGCACATACCTAACTGTCATAAAAAAATGTTTTTAGTTAATTCTTATTGTATAGAATGTAGCATGCTTACCAAAGGATGCCTGGCCACCCCACGCCCACTCATATTAATTAGCTACGCAGTTTGATTGAATCAGTTTGCAATGTTTAGCCCAAGAGTACAACATGCCAAGGGGATTAAGTAGGGGTTTGCATATTTCTGTCAAGGTCTGTAAAGGTTATGAATTTGGAAAATGAACGCTGAGTATGATACTTTCAGTAGCTCCAGGCGTCATGTAGCGATGGGTTGTAACGATATGAGAATGGAAAAAAGAAATCTCCCAGTTCCCTTCCCTGTCAATTTAACCCACAATCAATAATATGAAAAAGTACTTTACAAACTAAAGGTACATAGTTCAATTTGTCCTCTACTGACCTGCCTGGTATTGGAGAAGGTTAATTTTGCTGGCTATCCTAGAACCATCTTTAAATCTTACATCTCCCTAAAAAAATAGCATATATGAAAAGATGAACGAGAGGGAAAAACAAATCGTTTGAAAACAAACTATTATGTCAAACTTACCAGCAAGCACACACACACAAACACACATATATATTCTTTGGATCATACTACAGTAGAACTTCCAGTTATCCTAACTTTAATTATCTAAACACCGGACACCCAAAAGTAGCACGTGCAGACACGAAAAATTATTTGACCACACCCCTTCATTAGGGTTTTTCAGTTATCTGTACACTTCTCGATCTGAAGTCCTACTGTATGTGTTATTGAACAAGTGCATTAGCCAAAAGCATCATAAAAATTTATCAATAGTGATTTAAACAAAATTTATTTTACCGAGATTCCAGTGAAGTACAAATCTTCCAGACTCTCTCTTATCATTTCCCCCAAGTTCCTGTTCTCTTCACTAATGGTGAACGGGTCAAACTGGTAGACCGAGGTCGAGTTGGAATTGCTCAGTGCCAGCACCACAGACCACACTGCATCATATGCAAAATATGCTAGTCTGGTAAAGTCGTCTTCACTGAGAAGTTCACTGTAGTACTCCTTTAAAAACTCTGCTGATGGCTGGATGAAAAGAAACAAACAAAAAAATGGCAGGAAAAATATTTAGTCCAACTAATTTTGTGTAATAATAAGTTTGATATAAAAAATAATTATTAGTGATGTGATTCAACTCTAATAGTTGAGTGAATTAGCCTGGCTAACATTTCAAAAAAGAATTTATGTTTCATCCGAATTTTAATTAAATTGCTATAAATAATGAGCTAATCAATAAAGGACCTCCACCCACTTATATGGGTGTCTGCTATAAAAAAATGCATTTGTGACAGCATCTGGAAAGTGCAAGAGACGTATCCCTCCCCCCCAATGGGAGGGTGGGGGAAATGGCGAAGCCCTAGTCATGTGACTACAAACATAAAAGAGGTTAGAATGGCTAAGGAGGGGTTCCCTGCAGTGACAGTTCCAAATTAAATAAATTTTAAAATTTAGATGGGACATCCCATGGGACTTTTCTACTGTCCCATGGGATTAAGAGTGTCTTACTTCACATCACTCGGTCACTAATAATTCAATTCTCACTATGTAATTCAATACTCACTATATTGTATGTGGTATTGATGACATCATCAAGTGCAGGACTAACTCCAACCACTCTCTGCTTCCATAGGAAATCCAGAATGTTGGCATCAGTACAATTAGTCTGTTTGCTGGAAGCCCCTATCTTCCACCAAGAGTCCTGAAACCATCCTAAAGTAAGCCAAGCATACCGCCTCCTCTTCCAGTATAGCCTCTGATATGCCTGAGGGGAAAAAAATAGATACAAAGATGACATCTGATAAATTACCTAATATTTTCTTAATGGTTTTACTGGCAGTTTATGGTTACTACTAATAGTATGTATGGCGACTATGGAGCTCAAATACAACAGTTAACAAATTGAAATGGAGATAATTCAACTCTCTGTAAAAAAAAAAAAAAAGAATAAACAAACAAAAATAATTTTTTTTTAATTAAAAAAAAAAAAAAAGTAAAACAAGATCCATAGGAACATATTTACCAATAACCTCCACCCTTGAAAGAGTGCGAACTAACATCATCTCCCACCCATCACATCATGTGAACTAACATCATCTCCCACCCATCACATCATGTGAACTAACAATCATCTCCCACCCATCACATCATGTGAACTAACAATCATCTCCCACCCATCACATCATGTGAACTAACAATCATCTCCCACCCATCACATCATGTGAACTAACAATCATCTCCCACCCATCACATCATGTGAACGAGCACCTACCTCACAAAAGTAATTCTTACATGTACATAACGTGTCTCATTCCTATACCGTGTACAAATAAGGCATGCACAGTGTCCAGGCCAAAATGACGCACTCTGTCAGAGAGTCAAGGTTTAAACAACATCAACAGAAGTCAACTAAGACAGAAGAAACAAAATCAAAGAGCTTTCGGGGGACTATGTGTTTGCACAATACTTGAAACAATCAAAACACAACAGTCAAAACACAGCGTGCAATACAAGTGTAACTGAGAAGAACTTGCTGCCAAGAACACACAATAGTAAAGAGAAGACCTGCGCCAATATTTTGCAAATGTGAACTTAGTGCAAATGTAGGCTTGGATACAAGTCAGCAATGTTCGTGTGCTGTTTGCATTATCACATCCATGTAAATAAACTTGTACTCCAGGGAGTTCTAACAACAACAACTTTTTATTCATTCTCTAAAGAGTCATCACTATGGAAACGAGTATTCCTTACCCCTACACATCAAACATAGCTGCTACCTTCTCACTCCCAGCGAGATATGACTGCAATCACTCCACATCTGATATCTCTGTCATATCAATTACTGGTTGTGTGTGTGTGTGTGTGTGTGTGTGTGTGTGTGTGTGTGTGTGTGTGTGTGTGCGTGCGTGTGTGTGTGTGTGTGTGTGTGTGTGTGCAATCTATTCCTTCATCCTATTTCTCTCACCTGACACAGAATCTCTCGGCCAATCTTTGGGTCCATGTTCAGAATGACAATTCTCACATCTGCAGGCTATAGCCACAATAACGATAAGAATTGGAAAAGCAATAACAACAACAATAACAACAATAACAATAACAATAATATAATAATAGCACGTTAAATGCTAATCCAGACTATTTAAAAGGTGTATATAAATGCATAATTCAGGGATTCATACAAGATGTTTTGCTGGGGGGAGGGGGGGGGGGAAGTTTTGTAGAGTCACAAAGAACCGTTCAGCCACATGAAAATGGTTAAGTCATGACTATGAAACAGATTGTCAGATGAAACCATTACAATTGCTACTGAAGGACCAGAACTAGAAAGTCATGATCTTGAAGAAGTGTTTTGACTTTTAAAAGAAACTAGCAGTACAGTAATCAAGTTCTAAGTTATATATATCTAACTTATATTGAACATCAATTTTTTTTCCCCATAAAAAATTCAGTCAGGGTAAAAAAAAATTGGGGGGGGGGGGGGGGGGAATCTCCCATAGTCTGTATGAAACCCTGCATACTATGTGTAGTTTGAAAACTCCTATTGTTTGACTTCTGAAAGTCTCCCTGGGTGTTACTCATTTGCCTACAACAGTCACAGTGAGGCATTGTACACAGCAAGAAATAAAATCTATTACATAGAGCATGCAGAATGGAGAAACCCAGTGCTCATGTTTATACAGCAAATAGTATTCACCTAAGTAAAAATCAGAAACTAAGGAATGATTCAACTGTAAGGAGACAACAGACATTATAAAATTAGCTTGTCATGAATATTTAAGCGTTTCTTTCCCTCGAAGCCTCACACACTGCTGGTAGTTGCGGAATTTGGGAGTACCTTCAGCATTTACAGAAATGATTATAAGTAATTAGTTACCTTTTGACAATGTAAGCTGTTAATAACTGTCAGCAGAAACTAAGCAATATTAGAGTTTAGAATAGCATCCTTTAAATGTTGTTTGAAATTCATGACTTCGATTCATTACTCACAGAACAACAGGATGAAGGCAGGAGCTTTAGAAAACTTGATACATTCAAAGAAAAAAAAATCAATCAGTCGTCTTTTGTAAATATGAGTGCTACGAATTCATGAATTTATAAACCTCTTAATTTCGAGGTAAATGTGTGGTTACTTGAGAACGAAAATCATGCTATTTGTGGACTGCTGTACAAAGTATTGGGAGAATAGTACACGATTGCGAGGCAATACTATCCAGATAAATTTGGTGCTATTGATAAACAGAGTTATACCAGCATTTACAAAAGTAAACTCAAAATCCATTATGTAACAAATTATAATGTGCTCAATGCATTAACTGGCAAGAAACTTACCTTTGTTCGTTGGAAAATTATTTATTAATGTCAAATATTAAATTTTAACTACCATAAAACTCAAAAATACCCTATTTTCCCCTATTTTACTTTAACTGTCTTTTAGAGTGTTCCTGCACACAAATGGTGAGCAAACTAGTTCTTTAAAGTACAGTAAATAGAGAGTAAGACATTATAAGTATCCAGTAGCTCCCTACGAAGATATTCTTCCATTCTTGCAATGATAAAAACAAAATTGTTTTACCTTTTTACATTTAACTTCATCATATAGCTACCTTCACACCTGGATTCTATAATTTCAGGATTGTATTAAAAATGCTTTTTACATAAAATAACTCATAAATAATCAACAATGTATTAAATAGAAAACCAAATTATTTGAACAAAATTAAGAGTTAAATATATATATTTTTAATCTGTTGCATTTTTCTAATGTTCTGAATGCTTATCAACTACCAAAAATAAAACTAAAACTTTAAGTCGAATTTACCCCCACAGCTGGAATAAATGTCGACTTGAATGCATAGCTGGAAAAAAGAACAGCAAGTGATAAATTATGTCCCACGAACAGTTTACCAGCAAAAACATGCACAGTCAAAATGGCAGTGCATCGCTCCCCACACCCAGTTGATATACACCACGTATAGGTAAATCTCACACTTCTCAGTCAGCTTCATTCTTTCCACTCAATTTCTGGACACTATATAAACCAGCTCCACATTAAACTCTATACACTGCAGCCCTTCTCCCCACACGTACAAATAAATCTTCAGTAGAAGCTTGAGCGAGATCCTTAGGGACCAGCTGGTTTCTGATGATGGTGACATTCTCACTCAACTCCGCCATCAACTCATTCTGAAACTAAACAATACAATGGAAAGAACAACACTATAAGAATGATAAGTACACAAAATAATTATTACCTCTAGCAGAAAAGAGTTTAATGTGTGTGTATGTGTGTATCTTCAAGTGTAGTGTGTGTGTGTGTGTGTGTGTGTGTGTGTGCCTGTTAACACTGCAATGATTATTTACAGCACTGTTTTTACTTCTATCTTTGCCTTTCTGGCCATAAATATAAAAGGTTGTCTTGACAACATATGCAACAACAACAACAACAAATAACAACAAAACACTCCCTCGTGAACCTATCAAATTGCAAACTGTACAAGCCTTCCAGTTTTAAGTTATAACAACATCTCCTCACGATACGTCCTCAGTTATCCACACACACACACACTGCTCCTGCTACTCTATCCTCTTATGTAATGACACACCAACATTCCATCCCTGGCACTTCTCCACTCCACAAACCATTTCATCAGGTGTTGTATGTCAGAGTCCGGTGGTAAAACATAATGCAACGAATGATGCCTCATCATAACACACAGTAAAACCATTTACTTAAGGGTGCACACAAAGGTGCATCCCAATGAGTATATTACAGTTGGAATAGGTCATTTAAACCACAATAATTTGATTAAATGGTTAGGATGCAGGGACATCCCCAAGTGAACGGCCACTATTAATTTACTAAACTATTCAATCACTACAAGGGAATAAGTACCTACTGAAATACTACTCAACCAGGGAATTACTAAGCCAAGGAAATAGTATTTTTAAAATGAGATGACTTAACATGAATTTCATATTTCGTATGCCATTGCGATTCATTCGTGAACTCCTGCCAGTGTCAGTACTTATTCACTACCCGATAACCAACCAGTATTATTATGGTTTATGGTATGCTGGCAAAACACAAAATAATAATACTAAATAAGATGCTGAAAGCCTTTAAAAAATATTTAAGCACGCACAATCCTTCGCACATTACAACACAGCATGTAGATGAATTGTGTAACTATTGTATGTCACTGAGTAAGAAGTTTAACCACCAATCACTCCTTCTCCCCCAAATACTCCACTGGTAGCATAAAGTTTGTACTTTCTGTTTCAATTTCCTTGCAGTTGTAAACCATGCTCATCAATTCTATTATGGGGTTGGAAGCTTTTCTGGAGTATTAGGCATAAGACTTGGGCTAGGGCTTCACATACTACCCCTCATAAAAAATATATACTGGGGTCACCACACTCAGTAAAAAACAACACAGTCATTGGATAAAATTTGTTGTTTTAATTTTAGCTAAAAAAAATACACAGGTTTAAATAATTCAGTCTTGTATCACAGCATTGGTAAAAAAAAATGTTACCATAAAATATTGGATGAGGGGGTGGGGGTGGGGGTGGGGTGTGCTGTGTCCGGCTTTCTCAAATCAGACACCGAGCATACAACTAAAAAAAATGAATTAACACCTATATACTCGTTGCCATACTTTCCTTGAGCAGATTGGAAAAGAAGTGTTCATTCGTAGTGAAAGTTTATTCACTGAACATATGTCCAGGAAAACAGCAGTTGTTCTATGCATCATGTACATATACCTACTTGACGTTAAGATGGTATGACAACAGTAGCAATGGGTATACAAAATAAAACAATACAATACCATACAACCACTCTGTGGCAATGTATTTCCTTCTTGAATATTTTCAACACGACTTAGAGGAGGAAAAAATAATTCGGTCAATTTTTGGAAGTAAGAATAGTTGTGTATAACAGACCATTTGAAGCATCTAAATTTCTAAGCATATCGTAGCCATCACTAAGTTCATTTGGCACTTCGACTTATGTAATACAACTTACTGCTCGATATCTTGGGTGATCCTGTGTGATGATGGTGACCCTGGTCCACTTGAATGCAGAAATGACAGAGAGCATAGCTGACAGAAGGTACCGGTCAGAAGGAATGGTGCGGAAGAAATAGGGATACAACTCTCTGGCATCCAAAGAAAGAGATGAAGTGGAAAAAGACATCTGAACAATAAAACAACAAATTTAAAATAAACAACAATAACACAATATATTAGTATAGTATGAAGACGCTTTACCAATGGTTATTAGCTAGCTTGTCCTTGTGCACATAATTAAATCAATGGAAATTGGGTGGGAGGGAGGAGGGCAATTTAATATATAATGAGGGTTACCCTGACAGAAATTTAGGGGACCAAAAGGCATATTTTTCATGGTTTAATGTATGACGACTACTGAACACGAGACGACTGAATCTCCAAGATATTGAGGAAACATTAGAAACGTGCACAATAGTAATGATCATGCATACTAATAAAGTCAGAAGGCAATTAACCTTGGCCAACAACTCTAAAGGTGCTCACCCCTCCCCCAAGTTTCACTAAACAAGTGTCAATTTAGCTATAAAGTCTCTAAAGACACCCCTGCCAGATACTTCAATTATATCTTCTCATAGAATTAGTAGATACCACTGGAATGTGAGGGAGATGGAGGAGAAAAAAAACAACGGGAAAACTACAAATTACAACCTTGGGGGGAAATTTGAAAGTATTGGGGAAATACACATAATGATTCCACAACAAACTGGCTTTATAAAAGCTCAAAGTTGATACTTCAGTTTTCCCCGAGTTACTATCTGTTCTCGTAGTTTGTTTGCAGACTTGTGCATATATACCACTGGTACGGATGGCGTAACATGTCGCAGTTTAAGCTACATGTACAAAGAGATACCTTAAAAGAGGCAGTTCAAGTAAGTTAGGCAGTAAACATTCACAGGTGAAGTGATGATAATACTACACATTACTCTCAAAAAAATTCAATGAATTTCGGGCAGTCGTGGTCCCCGTGAGAAGCAACAAATAAAAATTCCAAGGGCACTAGTAAACAAAACACTCAACCCATCAAATTAAGGCCATAATAGTACGGCGCGAAGTTGCCCATTCAAAAATGTATGGGAAAAATCGCTGTTCAATTGAAATTGCACGGGTAAAGTGAAATATCACGTAACTAATTGAAATACCTCAGTAACTAAGTGGAATACCTCGGTAGCTAAGTGAAATAGTACGGGTAAGTGCGCACGCGTGCAGTGTTAACCTTGGAAACGTACAGTTCGAGTAGTTTTTAGTTGGAGACAATGTCCTTCTTTACCACAGAACCTCTACCCGTATTAGACGGAATGTTTTACAGCAGATTAGGAGGAGCCGCACGTTGAAAAGAAAGTTCCAGCGGAAGCTAATCCTGAAATAAGGAGATAGTGAGTGAACGATATAATATAGCCACAATTGCAAATGACTTTTTAAAAGCTGGCCTACTATTAGTGAGTGATAGCACGGGTAACCTGTGCTATTAGGGATCAATAGCACTTGTAAAGCAATTGAAATAGCACTCGGCTTTGCCTCATACTATTTCAATCACGTTACTCGTGCTATTAATCCCGAATAGCACGGTTACCCGTGCTATTACTCATACAAATGTGCAGAATATTAGGACACTATAGCAACATATTTTTCACCGATTTGTATTGTATTTGTGTAAAATCTTTAAGTACTGTCTATAAGTCAATTGATCTTTTCATATAAATTTAGTCAGAAAAATTTAGCAGTAAACATAAATCCTTTTAGATATCACCATATGCAGTAACCCAAATGACATCAAACTGATGCCCCTTAGATTGATTAATTTATCTTCAGCGTACATGTGCATGAGAGAATTACATGAGTCTGCCTGCCTGTTTGTGTGCCTGTCTGTTGACAATGGACGTTGACAATAAATATTGAAGATGATGGCCACCAAACAATGAAAGTTGGAATCAACTATAGAAGCTCCTTGCAATTTAGCAATAATTACACATGTTCAAACAACACCACTAGCCACGTAGCTTGATGTTTGTGCCATCTTAGAATCTTAGTACTCTACTGTGAGGTTTACTGAGTGTAATGTACATACTGGAATGGAATCTTAGAGAAGATATGAGCTAGGTTACTCAATTACATGAAAAAGAAAAAAGAAAAAAAGAAATTTTTTTTTGCAATGTCCAGCAACTCGTATTGTCTGTCTCCTTTCAAGCCTTTTCCTGACCTCATCATTGTGGGACCAATTACAGCAATATCCAATAAAGTTGGGAAGGGGAAGCCATGAAGACATAAACTAAGTAACGAGGAGGCCATGAAGATGTAAACTAAGTAACGATAAGGTTTCAAGCTACTAGTTTCAGTATCTTGTAGTGTTTAGGTCAGCTTGAAGATAGAGCTTCAAAACTTGCGCAAAGTAGGTGGTAAAAGAGAAAACATGTTGATTTTAGCAGATAAATAACTCTTTATGATATAAATTCAATATTGAAAAATTACCAAAATATATAAAAGCATAGCAGACCAACCTCAACTTTAATCTTGAAAATATCTAAACAGCTCATACAAGATAGCACTGGTAGCATTGACAGAAACAACAGCTTCGATGCTTTGGTCAATGCTCTCTGGTAGTTTTCTTTTTGTTTTTTTGTTTTTTATTATTGCAAAATGCTGTTTCCACCAAATGTTACTATTGTTTGTCCTTTTACTCAGTTCTGTACAACATCAAATGAAATGGTTACACATTATAGCAATCTTTCTATTTCAAATTTGTAGTTAGTTGTGAAATAGTTGAAATGTACCACCAAAGATGACTGCTTCTTCTAGAAACACAGGATCAACACCTCCAAATAAGGTTTTCGTTACTTAGGGAAACAAAATTTTACCGTATCCTTACGGATTTTTACAAGCTACATGTAGAATTTGAAACTACTAGATATGGAAGCCTTGCTACCTGTTATTCAGCAGTGCCTTCACAAGTGCTATACAAGTATTGAAGATGCAAGTACATTTATAGGAACCATATATCTTCCTACCGTTTGTATTCCATGAAGCCAAGAATTGATTCCAAGCAGCGACTTTGAATCCTTTATCTAAATTTAGAGTTTTTGAAGCTGCTTTTTTTAGATGAAGGATTTAAAAGTCCATCCTGCATGGAATCAGTTCTTGACACCTTTATGAACTTAATTCATTTAATTAATTAATTAATTATTCACATCTATCTAACTTGTCATTATTACTTTAGTTATTACGTTATTATTATTTGGTATTATCACTATGATGTATAATTATTTATTGGTTTTAATTACTTTTTCTATTATCGTCTTTCACAATATTCTTCTGCTGTCCTATGCAGTCAGCTTTCTTAGGGCAAAATGCATGTTATGGATCTGAGTTTCAAAGCTGAGACTTTTGCGGTTTAAATGCTTTTGAATTAATTCAAGTTTTGAAAAATAAATATATCAACTCTTTCACCATTCTTTTATTTTTTCAGGTATTTTTATAAGGCAAACCCAGTGTATAATATTTTACATAACTTTCCAATACTTCCAAAAACTCCCTAGCAACCATATATTTTTGGAAAGCCACAGACCTAATGAACAGGTGTGTGTGGTTTTGGTTGCCTAGCAACTAAGTATCGAGGTTTGTCACGCGGCTATACTGTTATTAGAATTTTTAAAACAAATTTCTTGAAAAAAACACACACATTCCTCCCTTTCCCCCTCATACAATGTAAATGTTAATTAAAACTATGTATATTTTGATATTTGAATGCATACAGTATGTTACTAAGAGAAAACAAACTTTACACACAAGCAATCAAAAAAATCATGATTTCCAATATTCTAATTCTGTATGATATGCTTTATAGCAGTTTCTTTTCTCATTTAGGCAAAGATGGACCTCATACACGCTGTATTTGATATAACTCTCATGCCTGTATTCTTGTTTGGAGAGATTTTTCTTTGACGTACTTTGCAGCACACTATACATCGACGTCTAGAAGCAACTTCAGGAAGATGACCCTTACTGCTGTCCAAGCGAAGTATTTCAGAACGATGTATACATTGTGGGTGACCACGTGATGATTTTTTTGTGTTACCAATCAATTGTACTGCTAAATTCAAGCGAAATTGCAGGAAGTCTACTTGTGGTTCATCATAATTTTTTTTTGCAAAATGCATGCCCTCTGCCCCTATTACCTCTTCCACGAACTCGTTGCCCCCTGCAACTAACGGGCATTCTCGTATGCTACTTGACTGACCCCTAGCTCTGCTAGTACCACGAATACAAGCATGCCCTCTACTCCTGCTACCTCTGCTTCCAAGGGCTTGTTGCCCCCTCCTACTAACAGGTAATCTCCTATTTCTACTTGGCTGACCTTCCCCCTGAGGATTCAAACTCATCTGTATCAGAGTCAAAATGATGAATGCTATAAAATTTATTAGCTAAAATATATCAAATTAGCTACTACCTGTACCTTCATCTGTGCTCATTTCTTCATCTGTGCTCATTTCTTCATCTGTGCTCATTTCTTCATCTGTGCTCATTTCTTCATCTGTGCTCATTCCTTCAGCATTTTCTTCTTCATCCAGCAATACATCCAAATCTTCCAACTGTTGCACCTCCATGGCTTCATTTGCCCTATCTGCTGCATTACTACTGACTGACAACTGCTGCACAGCACTTGTAAGGTAGCTCGCTATCCCATCTCCTTCAAAATCGCTTTCTTCTTCCCCCAGAGAGCCCAAAATCATCGTCCTCCAACAGCTCTATAACCTCGGTGGTTGTATAACAAGTAGCCATAATTCTCAATTGAAGTGTCCGAAAAAACAGTAAAGGGTCCTTAGCAACCTAGGTTCAGTGCTATTTTTAACTTGCTCATCAGAAAGGGTCGTCTTTTTGACATAGTTTGATAGCTGTATATCACGCTAAGCGTAAGTATTGTATTTTTTATGAATTAAATTGACGACCACTGCGGCCGCAACGGTTAAAGGGTTACGATGTATATAGATTAATGGGGTCTCTAAGATAATAAATGTACCATGTCCAAAAGAGAACATTAATAACAGTAATCAGTAATTCTAAACAGACAGACAGGAGTTGATTTCATAACAGCTTGGTTTCAATTTCAATGTGAAGCCTTATTCCTAAAACCAAGCCCACTACCTGACAATTGAAATAAAACAGTACTCAATATTCATAAAAGGCTTCGATCAAACAGGAGAGTAGTGACAACAATAAATTAAAAGTTCAAAATTTACACAATACATTAGCAACGGCACTTTGGGAATAAATGTGGTGATCATTGTAGAGCTACTTACATTACTAAAAGCCGTTTTGAAGAGCCTAAAGTCTCAGTTCCCTAATCGTAGCTAAAGGTTAGTTGTTGATTGAATGGCTTCAATACAAACTTCAAGCTTTCCCAAACAAACTAAAAAAAAAAAATTAAAAAAAAAATTTGCATGCAAGAAAAACAAAGCAAAACAAAAAAGGTTTTGTATATATTTCTACATTTTTCAGCCACAACTAATACCATTATTGTCAGCTTAACAAATAGGGGCAGTCAAAACAGCTGAATAGACAACAAAAAAATAACCACAAACCATTACTACAAAATGATGGATTATTTTCGTCCTCAAAATGTTTTAGCTTGTGAGATTTCATCAGTGGTGTGATATAATACAGCTATAAGCTAATTTTATTACTAATAAGAGTATTAAAGGTTAATCAGATATAGCAATGAAAATGAACTACATCACATGTCATATTAATGATACAACAACAGCAGGGATTTTGTAGGCATTTGTCCCCTGAAAATAATTTCTCATCATTTCACCTTGCCCTGCTGGGGTATACCAAACTTGAGATGGGTCAAATCAATTTTTTTTTTTAGGGGGTTTCCCTGTTTCTGAAATTTCAAAAATGTTGATTTGACCTGCCTAAAATACTCAAAGCAGTATAATTAACTATTTCATAATAAAATTTGATGATCACAACAATAATTGCATCCATTACCCCTTCCGACCAAAATAATCAATGCTGCAGCCATACTGTTAACAACACATCAAACCTGACCTGAGACCAGGTGTAATACTGTGTCACTTCCGCCACTACTTCAGTACTAGCCGTGCATCCAGTTCCTATGACTGCAAGTTTAGGAGGCAGAGACGTGTTGAATAAGTCGTAGAAGAGGTGATCTAGAACTGCCTTCCGTTCACACTACAATACAAAAGATGTAGCTGGTATCGTGGCAAACTTAATGATAGATTTAACTAAATAATTTTTGTACCCTCACATGTGTTTCAAGTAACTAATTAATAAGAATAGTTCAAAAAAACTTTTTTTTAATGCAACTAGCTATATCTAGCTATATATCATTCATCTTACTGATTCGGGTTCAATAAAATCAATTTTTAAGCTCCTGCGGTGTAAATAAGATATAGTTCGATTGATGTGTCTTTCAGCCAGGGATATTGCAGCTCTTATTCCAGCTGAGAAGTCTCCCACAGTGGAGATGCATTCCTCCTGTGCCTTTCCAGTACAATTTCCAGCGGGAGGAGCTACGAACTCCAAATGTACTTCGCCGTTTCCACTCACTCCAATAGCGCACCGACTCAGCACTGCTAGAGCGACGGTAACGCCAAAGCTAATGGAGTATTTTAAATCCATATTTAACTAACCTAACGGTCACGGGCACGACATAAAACTAAAAACACAACACACTTCACTTCCATGCATGCATCGCATTAATTAAATCCAACTTGAAACAGCTGCATTTACTCGCGAAAATGTAACGATGCTCGACCCTTTACCTTGTTAATATAAGCTAAATGGTCGATCTGCGGACAAAAAAAAAAGCACTAACAATGGAGCTGGGTGGAGAACTTGCAAAGAAATTGTTCACTGAGGGAGCGGCTCTTGTCTTACTCGACGTTCCTGAGAAGACCGAGTTTGGAATCGACTACAATAGCTGGACTGTGGGTCCTAAGTTTAAGGGCGTCAAAATGATACCACCTGGTTTTCATTTTATCTACTACAGGTGAAAATTTACTCATTCCCCCCTCCTACCCCCTGAACTAATTTAATATTAGCATAATATATATAGTGCAGCCAGCAAGCAAGGACAGTTAGGACCAAGGACAGGATTTTTTCACTTTTTTCAGCGCCATGAGGTAAACATATTAAAAAAAAAAATTGGCTTATATTTTCAGTTACATTGTTATAATATGATTGTAAGGTTTTGGTAAAGAAATGGGATGCAAGAATAGAGGCTATTGTTGATGAAGGTGTAACAAATTCCATGAAAGAAAATATTAAGCAGAGTAAGTGAATTAAAGTTTGAGAGTCTATTCCTTGATTTTTTTTTGTTTGTTTGTTTGTTGTTAGATATGCAGGATATGGATCAATTTCTTGGCCCTTATCCTTATGAGTCACTTACCAAGTGGGTATCACTAACCAATCACATCATTGGAGGCCTGGTCACAAGGTGATAATTAAGACTGTAAAATTAGACTGGTAACTACATTTCTATCTTAGTTCCATTATAGTATTGCTATATTTCAGTTTAGTTTGCTTTTAATTAAGACGCATAACACTAGGAAAGCCTAAAATTTCCTCCCTCTCCACTCTTTCTTAGTTTGTGCAATGATTCAGTTGTTTATGAACAAAGTATGCTTAGTGAATATAGATTTTATTGACCCATGGAAGTATTCTTGCTTTGCTGCTTGAAGAGCTAAGTCTCAATTGTTGTCCAATGTATCTGACCTGCATCCACTAGCAATGAGCTTTTATTAAACCAGTCTTCAAAGAAAACAGCCAGAGATTATACACTTCTTGTAGGCTACAACCACTCTCTGGTCAGGTTTCTTCAGTCACTCAGGTCCGCTCTCAAAAGAGAAAATCGAGACCAGCCACTCCTAAATCTGAGCCTAGCACCAGTGAGGGGAGACAAGACAAGCAACAGAAGGGAAGAGAAGTTTGCAGAGGAGAAGAAACTGACTGTGTTGAAGGTAGTATGGAAGTCGTGGATCAAGGTGGGGCTGTTGTTGAGGATAAAGAAGAGAGCATGGTAACTGGAGGTGTGTTTGCTGGTGTGGGTGAGTTCACAGCCACTACGAAGGAGCATGAAGGAGAAGGTTCCTCTGGCCCTACTCTCAAAGACCTGGACATGAGGGGTCCTGAAGAAGCAATGCTGAGGTGTTGTTGTTTTTTTCAAATTTTTTTTTTTTTCAATTTTTTTCTTTTTCTTTTTTCTTTTTCTTCTTCTTCCTTTGTCTTTGTAATAGGTTTTCAAAAATGCCCTCTAAGAAATATCCAAAAGGGTCAACCCCTGCCCAAATATCTCATCACAGTATGGACCTTAGCTTTACCATGGAGTCTTTGATTTCTAAAGAGTACAGCACCAGTGAGTCTCATACCTAGTTTAATAAGATTTTAGTTAGCAGAGCACTTTAGTTATCCAAACTCTCACACTAACAATATACTTTGGCTGTGCTTTATTGTTTATAATCTATAGCAATGTCTGAGCTTGACGGTGGCTATGATTCATGTCTTACTATTCATGGCTGGGTCGAATATTTAAATTTAGGTATTTTAGCATGATGGACGAAGACATTCCTATTTTTTTTTTGGTTGATGTGCCTCCTACCATCGATGACGGGTTCTATCTGCAGTCACATTAAATTCAATGGTTATTCACATGATTAAAAATCTTTAATAATTATAGCTCGTTCCAAGCGTAATTTATTTGGAAGAAGAAAGTGTTAGGGGACATGTCTATATTGTTAATTTGTTAGACTATTGTATGCGTGCACTTGCATACCTCTGTAGTAATCTAGATGGCTACATCCACCTGTTTGTTGGATTGTGAAGTGCTTGCATTATTGGCCATGGTAATTTTATTTCTTGGAGCTATTTATGTTTGTGTATGTGTGTTCAGATGAGTTGGATTTGCTGGGTGAACTTCAGTTTGCCTTCATTTGCTTCCTAATTGGCCAAGGTATATAAGTTTATGGGTGTGTGTGCTTTCTATTACTAAAAATAAATGGGCTATTTGATTATTTTCCTTTCCACTTATGACCTGGTGCTAGAATATTATTTTTATACTAGCAAGTACCCTGCCACACAGTGGCACTTGACGAATTGCAAAGTAAGAATGCAGTAGCATAAGTTATTTTTTATTCATTGTTATCATTCTCTACCATTGGTTAAGGTTACATCAGTTTCCCTCTCCTGCTCTTTTTTTTTCCTGATCTATCTCGGCCTTTCTTATCCCCCTCATTTCCTTTCTTCAGCTATTTCTTCATGAGTCATGGAGTCCTTTCTCTTCCCTTTGTTTACCTCTCCTGTTTCTGAATCGCTCCTTCTATCGTAATTGTGGACTTAGGCTTTGCGATACTTTTGCCTTCCTTTTTTGAAACCTACGTCGCCTTTCCTTGTAGTCAGGCCTATTTGTAAAAAAGTTGTGCACATATACATAGAAGCATGAAAGTTTGCACAGTTGTAGATAATGGTACTTAGACTGATATTAGAAGTGGAGCCACATCAGATTTCACCTCTGACGACCTCAAGGTGTTAATTAGTTATTTTCATAATGATAAATAATTAACCATATGTGACAGTGCCTGGGAAAAGGGACCATGTAGGATATCAAATTAAAGGTCTCACTATATAGAGTATGTTAAAACATGAATCAATATGTCACTTAATTTTGATCAACAATTATGGCCAACTATCTGACAAACAACATGATAAAATGCACTAGTTAATTGTCCTGTCCGACATCACAATGTTCGCCACCACACATGCACAATGCAGTGCACTTTAATGCTGCCTTCTTGCACTTGCAGCGCCCAGTACACCCCTTTTTGCAGCCACATCGAATTAATTCTCTAGTAGCAGCACTAGCTTCAGGTAGAGTAGTCCATTTTGGCCTCCAGTTGCTGGGGTCCACCCATCCCCAATCCCCAGCTGATGGCATCCCAATGGTAGCCTGTAGCATCTTGCCCCAGCAGTGTCCACCTTGGTATATAGCTCGCCTGATATGTTGCACAAGTGCAGCTTTAGTTGGAGGTATTGCATCCATTGCCCATCCTTTAACTGTGAATAACTCTTGCCGAGCTTCATCAATATGAACTTTACTACTAGTACGATGATATAGCAATATCGTAAAACGTTCCAACATCCGATTCCACCCACTTTTTAGTTACAATTACTCTTTTTTTCCTTATCTTTCGTACACCTTCCTTTTTGAAACCTACACTGCCTTACCTCGCCTATTCCTCCCGCTTTTACTGAATGTGATGACACTTTACTCATCCAGGTAATAATGAGGCTTTTACCAAACTATTTAAGCTCATGGATTATCCATGGATGCACACACCGTCGGCGTTGTAACTGACACACAAGCATATTATTATATAAATGGCTCCCCATTTTATTGTCATTAATTTTTTGTATGATTGTTGTTGTTTTTTATTGAATACTTCTGACTAGATTGCAGTTAGCTATAGCAAGTGTAAATATAGCCAGAATTTGTAGTTGTTGTTGTTGTTGTTGTTGTTTGTTGTTGGTACTAGATATATCATCAATGTTTTTCTTTCTGTGATGCAGTATATGATGCTTTTGAGCACTGGAAAGAGCTAGTGAAGATCTTATGTTTTTCAGAGGCAGCCCTCATTACGCACAAGACTTTCTTCACTAATTTTATTAGTACGTATTTAATATTGTTATTCTCAGAGCTGTATTTTCATGACATAGGCGACTACAAGTGTGCTTTTTTTTTTTCTTTTTCTTTTTCTGTAGCGGTTTTACATTTTCAGCTTCAGGAAATTCCTGAAGACTTTTTTGTAGACATAGTATCAAGGAACAACTTCCTCACAGCAACTCTTCAGGTATATAGATACACACGCACACACACACACACAGGTTAAAAGTAAGTGTTTTTGTGGTTTTTGTTATTGTTTTTATTTATTTATTTATTTATTTATTTTTGCTAATTGTAGCTAAGTGTTACCATGCTTATACATAGATAAATTTGAAGACATCTTTATAAATGCAGCATTCAAAATATTTAATTCTGGAGAATACTTTGGGTGTTGGTTAAATCTTGAGAAGGCCATTACTATCTACAGGTATTTGTAAAATAGTTAGTACATATGAGTTCCATAGTGCCTCCTTAGTAATATTTGGAATTAACATTTTGAATAAAAAAAAAGTTCTTGAGCGCTTGTGTATTTTTAGATAGTCAGATTTTCACTTTTTTATTTGTGTAGTATTAGATAAATTTATGCATCCATTTATTATTTCCTCATGCATTTCTCTCTCTTTTTTTTTTTTTTTTTTTTTTTTTTTTTTTTTTTTTTTTTTTTTTTTTTTTTTTTTTTTTTTTTTTTTTTTTTTTTTTTTTTTTTTAACATTGCTCACCATTAGTGTACCACATCATTCTGGATTTTATTTATGAATGAAAGCTTATGAAGGCTTTACATAGCAGAAATTAAGAAATTACAATAGCTTACAGATGTGTACTGGTGGACCAACTTATAAATACTTTATATAAAATTCTCCATTATTTTTACTGTTCTAATACTAGTGGTGTGCTTGAGCACAAATGGCGAGCGAGCCTTAAACTACACTATTGTTAAATGATTGATTTTAACAACTAACACTCAAGCTACTAAAATAAAGTGAGTTTTTAAATTAAGTATATGCGGTAAAGGGGTTCAATGCCATAGTATCCGCTCTCTGCAACTGTTTGAATTGAAAAAGAAGCAACAAAATCAAGTCACGTTATTTAAAATTTTCTTTGTGATATTCTTAATAGTAGTTGTAACGCACAATACTTTCACACAACTGAACATACCTACGCAAGACTTGCCTTCGTGGTTCGTCTAGTGGACAATGAATTGTCAAGTAAATGCTGTTGAGTAGAGCTTATAACTGTAACCAATAGTGTATTAACTTACCACCGCCACTGACTCGAATAGAAATGGAGCTAACTGCACCCGCAAAACAATTCAAAGCGGTAAACAATTCAATTTCTAAGGTGATACGGGTAATGGTCGCTAAACCAGAGGATTCTGTTTAGTGAAGTTCGACCCCGTTACAAAATGACATACATACGTCCAAACATATATAAATAAATAAATAAACAAACATCCCCGATTTTCAATTGTGTTACCCCTGTAAGTGTCTCGCTCGCCAATTATATTTGTAAAATTGTTTACTTTTTGTCTTCAAGTTTACTTCATTTCATAAACATATTTGTAACTCAACTTTTTTTTTCTTTTTTTTTTTAGCTCTCTATGTGTGTACATATTGGTTGTGTTGTAGACTTTCTTTTCCAACTTAGCAGAATGTGACAGTGAAATAGATCGTGATTTAGTGAAGAAGGGCTTAAAGTTCAAGGAGAATTTAACAAAGCGTTACAAGTGGGATTTCTCATCTGAACCGGATGAATTTGCACCAACAGTTGTGGATATTTCTTAAAGATTGTTTTGCTGTAGTTAAATTCTTTATTATTATTATTATTATTATTATTATTATTATTATTATTATTATTATTAACAAAATACAGACCTTCTTACGATTTTCAAATTTAAAAGCAGCCTACACAGTGTTACAAGTATATTGTTTGGGTTAACTCAAAATATTTTTAGATGAAAAACATTTGAGCAATAGGAATGACATGATTCTCGCGTAGCTAGTTTTCTGAACTAAACCAAAATATCATAGCTACTTGTAGCTAACAAGAAGTATTTATGACTTTTTTTTGGGGGGGGGGGGGGTGACTTATCTGAATTATTACAATAAGTAAAATTGAAATAAACCATTTAGAATTACCAAAACTAAGATTCAAGTCTACACTTTCAAATTGAACAGACAAAAACTAAAATGAAGTCTGAAAGTAAAACAGCTTTAAGTTATATACACATGCCTTATTAACCTTACTTTGTGTCAGTCAGTGTAGGCCACTATTTTTATATTAGTTTAGTAAATAAAGGTGACTTCACTGCTCAATATAAAAGAGAGCAGCATCACCATGAATGTAGTGTTGTTTTAGTCAACTATAACTAAAACAAATATATTCTAGTAAAAGTTAATTTAATTTCACAATGTTAAACTGTGAAAGAACTGATATTCTACTTGCACATTGCTATTAGAGATATACACTTGGTTGAATGACTTTGAACCTATATCATGCTTTTATTCTTGTTTTGTGAATCACATGATGTAAAGGTCAGAGTTCATGATATGAGCTGCCGCTTTTGGCATAATTTATATAGTTATTGAAAATTGCTTTAACTTGACCTCACTGTTGGGTCCTCTATGCTTTCTTCAAAAGTTTAAGTCTGCTAGCTTGCCTTTCAAGGTCGCAACTCATTACTGATGGTCGACAGGTTCATTACTTGGTTTTTTTATCAAGATGCTTTACTAACTTACGTAATTAGTGGCACAGGTGAATAAAGTGGTCGCACGTACCATATAAATAAGAAAAATATTAAGCACCACAAAATATCGATTGTGTAACCCTTGTGAACATCTCGCTCGCCAACGAGTGTACAGAGTATTCCTACTGGGAATGTATTTCTGCCAATAATAACTTAAAAACAAACAATTAATATAATAAAATAAACTTATTAATAATAATATCGGTTTTAAAATTAATAAATATCAATGGATGAGTTAGCACAATCCAGAATGGCTGCAGTGTTCCCTCCTGCATAGCCACTGACAAGGTAGCTTGTTAGTAGTTTGGTTTTAGTTTGAATTTGCAAGCAGTTAAATTTATTTGTAGAGAGGTTTTACTCTCTTGTGGCAATCGATGCTGCTGCCACATTTACTAATAAACTTATGAACTAGTTCACCTCTAACTCTAATTTAATTGATTTCCCCTAACTTATCACTCCCCACCCACTTTTCAGATCCTCATGTATCCAGCACTCGAGCTCATTTCACTCTAAAGATTTCTTCAATTACCCTCTTCTCTCCCTACACTCTAATTAACTGAATCACATTCATGCTATATCACCTCTGGAGCACCAAGGGCAAGGAAATAAGCAGGTTCACGGAAATACGCGAGACCACTACATTATAGATATGAAAACAATAGCTAGTGATGCTCCAGAAGAAGCTTTCCTGAATCATTATAAAGTGTGTTTAGTACCAAAGTAGCTGCACCTTTTCCTGTTCTGTTTGCTACATTATGCAAAACCCATTCTTTATTTTCATTCCTTACCTTAGAGTGCATACTGAGGTGTTTGAAGCACTATATTCCTACTTAGACTTATCATCTAGGGTGGGATAGCATTGCTTAGAGTTATTCTCTCCAGCTGGCACTACTACAAGTCTTAATCACTTCAGTAGTTGGTTCAAATTGCTGCTATCTCTTCTTTGGTTTATCTGCTTCAGAAGAAATACCCCTTACAAGGTAGCAGCCAAGGGACCTGTGGCAGCATATATCTACCGTGTCCATCTTTGGCCTTTGTACTCCCACACTCTTCATGATTCTTACTAACTATAACTTCCAGCCTTTTTAGTTTAACTAAAATCAAAATGTCCAGCCATTGTATAACTAAGATCATAAACAAAAGAAGAAAAACTATGTGCTATTTAAATGGTCTGATCTAAACATAATAGAAGTATTAGTAAAAAAAAACAACTTAGAATGAATTTAACCATTATTATGACTTTAGTTAAACCTCTGTATACAAAGGAGGCCATGCTTGGAGGCAAGACAGAATTACACTGTTTCCAAATGCTATTTAACTAGCTACTATTGTGGCAAGTCTGATCCTTTTCTATAAAGATTCCCACGTACAGTTTTCGACTACCGCTGTTAATATTATTGTGCTTGTTTTTTGTTTGTATACTGTAAGTTTGTTTTTTCATAGAGTATTTTGACTCGTAGACTGAAACTGAAAGTTTAATTGTAGTGTTTTATTGTGGTGGTTTCATCTTGGTAGTTGATATCTCTAGCTGAACAGTGAAGCAGTCAAGAAGTACTGATCTTGTAATGATAGTAATTGTAGCACTTCTGGCACTTTGGTTAGCTAATGGGCAAGGTTAGTTTTATTTAATTATATACCTAAAATTTAGAACTATATTACTCTCGGCTGTAAAAAATGTTATGCATGCAAATGCATAGGTATTTCTTATAACACTATAGCTAGTCGGCTGGTTTAGTTGTTTTGTTGCTATCTTTATCCTTATAGAGAATAATAATGGCACTATTGAGAAAATATAATTTAAAAAGGAACAGCTTTATAGTTTTGCTAATCAACTAGTCCCTCACTAGTAGTTGCTCGGATGCTAAAAAATGAGTTGTATACAATGCCCATACAACAGTGAAAAAAATTATATATAGTGTTGAGCACTTTCAATGGATGACTAAAATTTGTTGTAGCCAAATTTTACATGTTATTTCAGATATTTGGGAAATAGACTTATAATATCAATATTGGTTTGTTTTGTTTTTAATGCCCCTTTGTTTTTGTTTTAATATCCCCCATAGGAGATATAATGTTATAAACTAAGAACTAGAAAAACACTTTTGTATAGAATTGCTTGCAGCAACTTGATCTGACAATCATGAGCAAAACAACTAGGTTAAAAAAAAAATTTATAGCTCAACATCTCACTTCACCTATAGGGATTTATTAATTATATATAGCTATATGTTATAGTTATAAACCAAAATTGAGGTTTGTATGCGATTTATAAACTCCGAGACACGAGGGCGCAGCCCGAGTGGCGAGGATTTATAAATCGAAATACAAACCTAATGATTTTGGTTTATAACTATTTTATAGCCAGAACATAAACAACGAGCAAAGTATAGCGTTAGCTATCTTAGTAATTGTATTAAAGTACCCAAACTCTTCATTATTCCATTTTGCTTTGATCTGCCTTCTACCATAATTATTGTTGCCAAGAACTATATCAGACTTTTCCCCGCTAATACATTTTCTTACGAGCATACCAGACTGTATCAGATTTATAGTTCTTAACGACAAGCGCGGTCGCTCGGGTAACGGGCTATAATATATATATATGGGGTAGGAAGCAGGTGTGCACCCACACTTCTTACTGT